>TARA_B100001113_G_scaffold124665_2_pt1 | contig 13726 bp, 12 predicted proteins | sample TARA_B100001113 | Tara Oceans TARA_B100001113 (sample SAMEA2622402) | marine metagenome | biome: marine biome (ENVO:00000447); feature: deep chlorophyll maximum layer (ENVO:xxxxxxxx); material: "saline water (ENVO:00002010), including plankton (ENVO:xxxxxxxx)" | depth 50 m | reverse complement strand
GAGGATATTGAATTAGATGATGGAGATTCGGGCATGTTTAATTGCCCATACTGCAGTGAAGAATTTTACTGGAAGTCCCGTAGACCAGGAAAACTAGTAACCGTATTTTTAACGATTTCAATCATTTTCGCAATAGGCTCAGGATTATCTTATTATTCATCAACGGAAGAGCCGGAGGAATGTGAAGATTGTGATTTAGCAGAAGCAATGGCACACGGCATGGCCACAGGGGTAGTACAACACTGGATGTATCAGACTTCGAAATTTTGTGGTTCAATCTCTGGAATCTTTTTCATTCTGACGGCAATAATTTATGCATCTAAACAGGCTAGAACATAGTTTTTTAACTCTGTTTTCGAAGTTCTTCAACAATAATTAGCCACCTCCGTAGGAGGTGCAAACTACCGAAATTACTCAAAGGGAGAGCGCTCACCGTGGAACATGGCGGAGGGTGAAATTGCTGAAGCAGAACTCTCTTCTGACCAGCATGGCGACATGCCATTCAGACTAGGAGACATTAGTCTTGAAAAGAAATTCTCTGACCTTCACCCATCATTATCCTACGTTGACAGACTAAGACATGAATGGACATTTCAATTCAAATTGATTCGGAATGAATGGGGACAGCCTCACTTTTTAACAATGCTAACCGGGGTACTAGCATTCCTCCTTGGAGCAGTTTCCACTGACCTATTTTCTGGTGGAGATCCAAAAATAACTGGTATGGATGGATTAGCAGAAATAGGTGGATTCGCATTCTTCCAACTTATTTTATCCGGAATATTGTGGATTTGGTTCTTTGTTCAAATCTCTGTCAACTTCCCAGTAATGCGTGGACACATAATCAACGTGATTATTATTTGGTCATCGATTTTCCTAGGCCAAATTATCCTGCATGTCAACTCACCAAACTTCCCAATTGGAGCAGATTTAGGTGATGCACTTGGTGGTGTAATGCTAACTGCTGTTGGTTGTTTCTTTACCTACTTCTTTTGGAAAGCCGTAACTGAAACAAGGGATTTCCATGTTCAAGAAAATCACATGCACACCGATGTTAGAGTAATGGAAGAAGCATTAGCAGAACATAGTTTGTTCTCTTGGACAATAATGGTAGTGGCATGGGTTGTTATGATGATGCTCAATGGATGGTCAGGAGCACACTTCATCGCTGAAAGGGATCTAGATAATTACGCAGTTTATGCAATTCACTTGATCACTGGTATTTTATCGATTTATATTCTGATGCACATGTTATGGTTTCCCCAAAGAATGTTGGGAGATAATGCTAGAGTCCAAACCAAGGCTGCGGCAGCGGCAGATGCTGACCTACTAATCGATGGAGTGATTTTAGCAACTGAAGGTGAATGCCCTTCATGTGACGCTAGTGCACCAATTAGTCAAAACGAAAAGGGAGAAACAATCGTTGATTGTGCAAGCCTGGATTGTAATAGCAGAGGTGTCGCTGGAGAAGACTGTGTAGGATGTGACGAAAAATATCCAACCAGATATACATGCACAAGTTGTGGAGTAAACAGTCCAGTTGTTGATTTCATTCCCGACAAGGAGGCATGGTGATGTTCTCCAAGTATCGTGCTGACTTTCCAACACTAAATGCGGAAAACCCACCCGTGTATCTCGATAATGCTTGCATGACTTTGCGCCCAAACTCGGTAATAGAGGCAATCCGCTCATATTACGAGGAATCTCCTGGATGCGGGGGTCGTTCCGTTCACAGATATGCTACAACTGTATCTAGGAAAATGATGCAGTGTAGGAATAAAATGGCTAACCTTTTCAACGCTAATGAATCAAATGAAATAATATTCACAAAGAATGCGACTCATTCCCTAAATCAGGTTGCCAAAGGTCTTTCTTGGGAGAAAGGTGATATCATACTAACTACAGACAGAGAGCACAATTCTAATCTGGTCCCATGGCTTCAACTCGAAGAGGAAAAGGGTGTAGATCACCGCGTTGTAAAGTCTAATGAAGATAATACATTCAATCTTGAAGAATTTGAAAGAGAATGCGCAAATGCGGGAAATAATCTGAAAATGGTCTCACTCTCTCACGTTGGTAACTTGGATGGTATTGCTACTCCTGTAAAGCAAGCTGCAAAAATTGCAAAGGACCACGGTGCATTAGTTTGTATCGATGGAGCTCAATCCACACCTCACATGACTGTCGATGTTCAAGACCTAGGAATTGATTTCATGGCGTTTTCAATTCACAAGATGATGGGGCCATCTGGTATGGGTGGACTGTGGGGGAGAATGGATTTGCTGGAAGGGATGAGGTCGATTCAATCTGGAGGCAGTACTGTTGAAACCTCTCACTATGATTCATTAGAATGGTCCAAACCTCCTCATAGATTTGAAGGTGGACTCGGAAACTATGCAGGTATACTTGGAACCAATGCAGCAGTTGATTATATCTCTAACATCAATTTAGACGATGTGCACGAACATGAAGTATCACTTAACCGAGTTATGACATCTATTCTGAAAGATGTCAATGGTTTAGAGATCATAGGACCAGAAGACCCTGCCCAAAGAGGTGGAATCTGTTCGATACTTTTGGAGAACATAGATGCGCACGATATTGCAATTCTACTGGATGAGGCAGCAGATGTAATGGTTCGAAGCGGTATGCACTGTGTGCATTCATGGTTCAATGCCAAGGGAATCGACAGAGGATCTCTGCGAGCTAGCGCTTACCTATACAATACAGAAGATGAAGTTAGGTTATTCGCTGAAACATTAGTTGAAGCGGTGGAAGCACTGGGGTGAAACCATGGATTCGTCGCCTGAAATACCCGATGGTGAATTAGAAACAGACCTCGATTTCATCAAACAAATTACCATTTTTGCCACATGCGTTATTCTAGCGGCAGTCGGTATTTTCGCTTACATGATTTTCACTGGAGAAATCCTGCTCAATGGCCCATCAGCACTGGTTCTAGAAAAGGAGGAGGACTATGACAGTCTCGTTGAGTTTGACTCTGTTGACAATTTATCAGGAGATGGAGTTGATGTTTGCATGGTTGACTCCGGTATTGACATGACTCATACTGACCTCTCAGATTTGCGATTAGCAGATTGGTCAGATTTCATCGGGAGTGAATCTAGCCCATATGATGACAATGGCCACGGTACTATGATGGCTGGTATTTTGGTTGCAGACGGAGAATTGACGGGGCTTGCTAGAGATGTCAATTTGTACGTAGCAAAAGCACTATCAGGCAGTGGAGAAGGAGATGACGCCACAGTTGCAGAAGCAATCGATTGGTGCATATCGAAGAATGTAAACATCATTTCATTGTCACTAGGAGGAAATGCATCAGGATTTTCGATAATACTCGGAGATGCGGTAGAAGATGCGGTAGAAGATGCGTATAATGCGGGCATAGTAGTTATCGCAGCTGCAGGTAATGACGGAGGCTCTGGTGACGACGGAGATGTCGCTTCACCTGGAATTGTAGACACGGTAATCTGTGTAGGCGGGGTCGACATAAATGGAAATCAATGGGATGGATCATCCATAGGCGACAATAATGGTAGACTATGGCCACCTATGCTGCCAAGAAATAGTCCTGATGAAAAACCCGAAGTCGTTGCACCGGCACACAAAGTACCGGTAATTATGCCAGGAGATGAGTGGGGGTTGTCTTCAGGAACAAGCGCCGCTACAGTATATGTTACTGCAGCAGTCGCATTGATGTTTGAAGAATATCCAGAATTGAAAGATGGGGGAACCGACATGCTAGATGATCTAAAGCAATGGATTGCAGATTCCTCGAAAAAGAAAAGTGGTCAAGAAAATCACGATGACCATTATGGATATGGTCTACTGCAAATGGAAAAACTAATCGATTCTGCACAACCTACTGCTTAGGTAACCACGCTACGATTGTGCCACCAAATAATGGTGCAAATGCCAAATGGTGAGTCTCATTTGTATCTCTTATCAAGTCCATCCATTTGTTGAAAGCCATAACTTCACTATCATCTTCTTCTCTGTCACCGACAGGTGGTTCTGGCTCGGTAGTGAAAAGCACTCCATTCTGATTTAGTAATGGAAGCATACAAGAGATATCATCTGCTAATCGTTCTAGTGGTGCATCGACAATTATTGCGTCAGCAGATTCTATGATTGGAGCATCTCCTATTTTGGAGATTTGCCAAGCTTTCAGTTCACTGGTTAACAAAGAAGGAATTCCAACTACGATACTAGTTGGAACCGAATCATACCTCTGGCACAGACGGGTCAAAATTACTGCGAATCTATTTCCTTCTTCGACAATTTGGAATTTTTCCAAACCATCGCTGCCCTCAAAGTGGTCGAGAATCCACGCTGAAAGATGGCCAATTCCGGAGCCTGTTTGTATGATATTTTTCGGCTCCAGCCTAGCGATTGCATCCCTAATTCTTCTACGGACCGATATTGACCAAGTAGTAAGCCCCATGTGCTCTAGTTGCTTACCAATATTTGCAGCAACCTCTGGCTCATCACGAGACAACTCCTTGTCTGCCGCTAAGACTGCCGCTAACACCTCCTCGCGCATGTCTAGTCGTTGCATCACCAGTTCACAAGCCTTCGCATATGCCGACAGACTCAAAGGTGACCGGCATGGCCGACAAATAAGGAGGATTAGCCATGGAAGACGAATATGTCGACGAAGAATTAGTCGAAAATGTCACTGATTGTCCTGGATGTGGTGAGTTCTGTGGCCATGAAATTCTCAAAGAGAGAAAGGCGGGCGAAGGGAAAAATTACCTCCTTAAGTGTGAGGAGTGTGGACACATCCACAGCGTAGAATTGCGCCCGCCAAGAGCACTTCTCATACCGTTTTTACTCAGCGAAGGACCTAATACAAGACTTACAGAAATTGAAATCGATGATGATGAGGAGTTACATATTGGAGATATTTTTGAACACGATGACGCTAGTTGGGAAATCAATCGCATCGAAACTCGCACTGGTAACAAACGAAACAAATTGGTCGCCACGAAAGTAGGAAGAGTAAATGCCGTGAGATCTGACGTTGTAATGGTTAGGCTGACTCTTACCCGTGGTGAATTCTCAGATAGTGAATCTATTTTCGTTGAAAGAGAAAAAACGTACAAAGCGGGTTCAATAATGGAACATGGCGGATCCAAGTGGAAGATTAGAGCGATCCACACCGGTACTGGCCGTACAATGACAGGTAGAGTTCCGGCACATGATATCAAGAGAATCTATCTGCATGAACCTCCCCGACCAGAGGAAAATATCCCCTATACTCCAAGAGAAAGGCGTCAAGCCTGGAAGGAAGGTCGACTCGGTCACAATCCAAACCCAGTTGTCCCCGATGCTGAAAAATCAGGTAAGCCAAAACAACAGCGATCTGGGCGAAGACAAAAGAAGAAACGAAATTGATCATGGACGATTTGTCCATGGCATCAAGAATGCCTTAGCAACTTGAGTTCCAATTGTTGGATTTTCCTTGAGTCTACGTATTGAATACTCGTACCACTTCTCACCATACGGGATGTAGACTCTTGTTCTGTGACCTTGCGAGCACAACTTTCTCCTAAGAGGTCCTCTTACACCCAGTAACATTTGGAATTCATATCCCGGACCCTTTTGTTTTCTTGGCTGGCCTGCATTCTCTCTTGGATCACTTTCACCAGGAGTCATATCTCTCTTTTTCAAGGCCTCTAGAGTGTGATTGATTACTGGGTGGTCATGACTAGCAATCCCAACATATGCACCAGAATCAAGCATGGCATCTATGCATTCATTTGTTGCTTGAATAATTGGTTGACGGTCGGTATGTGCAATATCTTCAGGCTCAAGATAAATTCCTTTACAAATGCGATAATCTGCATCAGGCCCAAGTGCCTCTGCAATTTTTTGGATGTCATCCAATGTTCTGAATAATCTTCCTTGTAGAACTACTCCTACATTGGTAAGTCCTTTTTCATGCATATCTAGCATTACCTGTATTGTATCATCAGTAACCCTGTGATCTTCCATATCTAATCGTACAAACATATCATGTCCGTTAGCCATTCGAACCAGAGTTTCAATATTCTCCATGCCTTTTTCTTTGTCCAAAAGCAGCCCAAATGCTGTGGGCTTGATCGAAAGGTTGGAATCTAAATTGTTATCGATAATTGCGTTAACTACTCTTTTGTATTCTTCAAGGAAGAAACTAGCTTCCTCCATAGATTTGATTTCTTCACCTAAGACATCTATAGTGAAACAAGCTCCTTCCTTAGAAAGTCGATTCATTACTTTGACTGCATCCTCGAGTTTTGGCCCTGCGACATATCTGCGACTCACCCAGCCAACAAACCAACGTGGCATTCGTATGGTCATCGCGACCACCATACGTGAGAACCACCCGACCATGTGTGAGCGGCATAGAAGACGATTCTTGACCGTTTTCATCCTATGATTTCTGACCTCTTCAATAGAGGTACATTCAATTCTTCCAATAAATCCCTAATTGCTTGACGTTGCCAACCTTTGAATGCCTTTTTGTCCATACTGCAAACTATCTCTCCGTCAGGATATGCTATTTTGGTAGAATCTATTGCTTTTCGAAGACTATTTTCCCACATACCCGAAATTGTACCATCATCATCTTTTTCAAACGGAAGTGCATAAGTTGCCAGCATATGACCAATCCAAACATCTTCATGCATAGCTAAAAAATTACCACGAGGAGCATAATGCCCTCCTCCTAAAGTAATTACAACACGACCATTACCAGACCAATTCCCTAATCCATCGCCACCATCTAAACCTAGACCGCGATAAATGATACCTGCAAGTAATGTGGCTGCACCTTCATGCCCCCAAGTTGCTTCAGTTGAACCAATTTCAATAAACAACGATGGTGTTTCTACCCACGGCCCGTGGTGAGTCGTTTCCAATGATAAGTCAAAATCATCTAAATCACTTGCAACTTTATTCAGTTCTCGCCACCAAGCAGCGATTCTTGGGTTTGGAGGAGGACAATCTGCAGCCCTACCGCCATATTGTGGAGTACTATCATGGGGCACTTGCATTGTACCAATCGGGTGAAGTGTCAAAGACGGATTACCACTTGCTGCTGAATGTCTTGATGGGAAAATTATCTCAGTTGGTATTTCTCCTGTTTCTTCCTCCCACCTCTTGTCGAGATCATTCTCCCATAAGCATCCATCTTTCATCCACCACATCCTAGCATGCATGAAAGAGTATGCAGGTAGACCTTCAACTAAGTCCAATTCAGTCCAATCACACATCTTCAAAAGTTCATCAGCTTGATTGGTTGAAGCGATATCTCCTCCAGAGACTACAATCAGGCTGACCATGTAGAGCCGTAAGGATGATGATTTTTGAAGGAATTGTTACAATCCTAACCCTTCTCGGAATGACATGGACAGTGCGCCTTGGAAGATTTTCCAGTTCGAAGGCCGCGAAGTTGTAATCGATGTAGATGGCGGAATTACAATTGACGATTATCGAGCAACGCCGTTTCCTTGTGAAATATCTCACGCAGCAATTTGTGACAAGGGACTTGTTGCAACATGGGTCGATCATGAATTACGACTAGCCAGAATGGCATTGCTACCACTCTCTGAAAAATTAGAGAATGGAGTTTCAAAGGCGAACTTGCGACTAAGTCGAAACACAACAATGGTGGCAAGTTCAGAATGGTGCCACATTGTAGATGCTGAGCCATTGGCATTAACATCAAATGGTGACAAGATTATTTTTGCACTTTGGTCAAGAGGAATATACTGTATCGATTCCTCTGATAACGAAATATGGAGACTACCATTATTCGAAGAAGATATGAAATCTCCACCAAGATCTAATGACGTCACTGCAATATCAATTGTCGATGATTATGCAGTAGTTTGGAGTAGGGGAGGTGATTATCGAGAAATTTCTCTAGATACTGGAGAGATTCTTTCGGAACAAAAACTCGATGTTGAATGTGATCTTGAAGAAGTTTTCAACCATGGAAATAAATTCCTACTTTCATCCAAAGACGGTTGGGCATGGGAGTTTGTTGATGGCAACATAACTGTTGCACGTAAACTTCGTGGAACAATTCAAGATGCTGTTTATGATGAGCAAGATTGGAGAATTATTTCTTGGAGAGAAGATGTAATGCTACGAGGCGATTCAGTAATACGAGCAGATCTAGCAGTACAACTAATCAAGAAAGATGAATCATGGATGGTACTAGATAACCAAGGTAAATTTAGCCATCACATGACAAAATCGAATTGATAATCACTCGATTTTCTCAGTAAATCCACAGCGACCGCATGACTTGCGATCAGCGTGTATAGCAAGGAAAACACCAGGTCCGCAGGTAGGACAGAAATCTGCCTTTCGTACCAAGTTTCCATCTTCAACGGAATACTTTGACCATTTTGCACTAGGGTTTGGACCGTCAGACATCACTCCTCACCTCCAGATACATCGCTAGATTCTGCTGGCGCTTCTTCAGTTGCCGGTGCTGCTGCTCGCATTTCTGCAAATCTTTCGTGCATGTAACTAGGCTCTACTTTCATAGATTCCTTGTCACCATAAACTAGACCTAGGCCAGTTGTTGATCCAATTCCGAATCTGGTGTTGACGTCTTTTATTACAATCAAATCTCTGTTAGAACCTGGTTCAAGTGATGCAATACCATTCAGCATATCAACGCGTGAAGGTGTTGGAGAACCTTCATGGTTCCAACGGAATTCAATTTCTACTCTGTTCAATAGTGGGTTTTCCTTTCGGTCAATAATTTCCATATTTATTCCTCCTTCATCGACGGATGTTTACCTTAAGTGCGTATTTTCCAGGCGCCTCAATGTTGAGACGGTTTGCGATTTCTGAACGGGATGGGTCTATTACAACTACATATCCAGTCCAGTCAGATGAAACTGGAGCAGAAGGGCAAATATTGCACTGGTCTACTCCGTCTGATAAGATTAAATGACATTCGCTGCATGCAAAGGGATTCTTAGGCATAATAATCAACTCCTTTTTCAGTTTTGGTCCTCATGGATCCATTCGTGACTACCAAGTCCTGTTTGCTTGCAAGTCAAACCAATCTTAGAGCGACGTGGGTCGCTTGTATCTGGTGATAGAGATACGATTCTAGCACGAACTGAGCTTCCAACTCCAAGTTTTCTTCCACTTTGACGACCCTCTAAGAGACCCATTCCTGCGTTGATATCTACGTGGTCTTCCATAATCTGAGACTTGTGTAGTAGAGCTTCCATTGGTCCAATTCTGACGAAAGCACCGAAGTCGTTTACTTCAGAAACTGCTCCTTCAACGACCTCATAGTCTTCAATACAAAACAGAACTGCGTCAAAACGAACTCTCTGGTAAATTGCACCATCTCCGTGAATGATTCGCCCACGATCCATTGGTTCATGGTTTGATGTAACCAGAACGAAGCGGTTATCGTCATCGAATCTTCCTTCGAAGGCAGATGCTGCTAAACGATCAATGTGCTCGTTCAGTGACTTGTCCTTACGTATGTATTCCGCAGGAATACGAATAGTGTCCTCTTTAGTGACAACTTTGTACATTTTTTCACCTCATTTTCCTCGCCCAATTCACCACCGTAGGACGTTTGAGGTGTTTGCCTCATCCGTCCTTCACTGGCTGTGCCTCGGGAGAGAAGTGTGACCGAAGTCATCCAAGCCACCAGCGGCCCCTATTTGAATGATACCCCCTCCAAAATGATGAGTTAAAGATACATTTCCAGAAAAACGGTCAAAGAAATATACTTAATTTTTCCATTTCTCATGGGCCCGTAGGGCCCAAAGCCCTAACTACCCCGGATGTCCCAGTAATAATGGGTGAAGCGAATGCGCAAGCAATCAAGAGCTATTTTGATGCTAGTCATTTTGCTTGCATCAACAATTGTCATTCCAATGCCTACTCTCGCCGATGAAGATGAAGAAAGTGGAACTTGGGACCCTTTTTCTCAACCTTGGGCTCAGTATGGTAGAGATCCTGGGCACAGCCGTACTTTACCGGAGCACGGCGCCAGTGGACTACAAACGATAGAAACGCCAGGAATCAACTGGGTTGCTTTTGATTCTGGAAACGGAGCCGATGGCTACGGTGTTGCAATAGCGGACTTTTCTAGTTCAATTACATCTCCTGAAGGAGCAAAGGAAAGATGTGGAGAAAATCACCTCTTTGCTGTAATGTCTTACACAGAAAACACAGAAAGGAGATTAGCGATTATTGAGGGAGATACCGCAAAAATCGCATGGGAAGTAACCTTAGGAAATGTTGACATTGTCCGTTCAACACCAGTTATCATTGATGTTGACGGTGATTCTAAACAGGAAATTGCAATCGTATATGACTCAGATAGTTCTTTGGAAGTTGACTTATGGTCACCAGAGATTACTTGTGATGAATCTGGATGGACTGTTTCTGGACATTCAAATGAGAAACTATGGTCATGGTCTGATGCAGATTTGAGAATTGGTATAGAAAATGCCCACACATGGACTTCTCCTGAATCAGTAACTCAGCCGTTATTAGCAGATTTATCAATCGATGGAACTCCAGAACTAATCATTGCCGCGGTTGACACCACCAATGGTGAGCCGACTGTGATAGCATTACCATTAGGACTACAAACTCCTGAAGAAAATTGGAGAGTAGCACTTGACAGAGGAACACATCCTTCGGATCCTGCATTTGCTGCTTTAGATGATAATAGCGGTTCAATTGTTCTTACAACCGTAGATGAAAACAGTGGGAACTTTTGGATATGGCAAATCGATGGTCCAACTGGCTCACTTGATTGGGAAAGATTCTCAGTTCAAGGAACAGATAGTAATGACGATACGCCAAGAATCAGATTACCTGGACCAGTAGTAACACAACTGGATGATGATGCAGCTCCGGAAATGATTCTGACATTACCTCACGACAGTAATGGAGCAGATGATGGGATGGGAGCGCAATATCTCGGTATGGAATTAACCAGTACAGATGAAATTTGGAGATTCCGTGCCAAGAATGGATATGCAGACACAGAGCCTCTTCCTGTTGATACGACAGGAGACGGTGTAACTGACCGTGTATGTTGGGTGACCTGGTTTTCGACTGGCTTTGGGACAACAGATAGAGATGGACTTACTGGATGTCACGACATAACGATTGACCCTCCGTTCAGAGAATGGTCAAGAATTCTACAGAGTGGCAGTAGTACGAATGAAGGCGAAGTAGCAATTTCAGCGCCTATATCAATCGACTTAGATGGGGAAGACGAACCGGAATTGTTAGTTGCATATGGCGAGAGAATTTTTGCATTTGATGGAAATACCGGTATCGCTGCAGACATAGGACCTGGCTGGTCATCTTCAATCAATGTCCCCCACAGGACATGGGCATCACCTGCAGTTGCAGACATGGATGGTGATGGATATCTAGACATATTAGTCGGTGATATGCTAATTAGTGAAGCAAAGCCCGATATTGCACCCTTAGCAGATGGTCGTGGCATTGGATTTACTCCTGCCGACCCAGATCCAGGGGAGATGGTAACTATTTCCGGCCAATACTCGAATATTGGAATTGTCGATACGGACGAAGCCGTAGATGCAGTATTATTGCTAGACGGTATAGAAATCAAGCGCCATAGAGTGAACATTGCTGAGTCTGTTGCGCCATCTGGTGAAGGTGGACCAATTACATTCAGCGTAGATGTTGAGGCAACCCTCGGAGTACATACAGTAGAACTACTATTGGATGTTAATGAAAACTTGACCCAAACACGAACAGACAATGACAATTACAGTACGACTCTGGTTGTCCTTGCTCCATACGTGGCTCAGATACAAACACCTAGCGAGATATCCAGAGCGCTACCTGGTAGTACACAAACTGTCAATGTCACAGTAACAAGTTCTGGTAGTCGTGATGGAGCCTGGACATTAGGATATGATGATTCTAGTTTACCAGAAGGTTGGACATTTATGCCAATTGATTCTGGGGATTTGTCTCTAAATCTTGAGCGTGATACACCCCAAATAGTTCAATTCGAATTCTACGTTCCACAAGATGCAGTAGGTTCGGAAGACGCACAAATTCCAATGACACTCACGCTAGATCAAGATTTTACTGTAAACACCTCAACAATACTTCCTCTAGAAGTTGAACGGACCAGAGGTTTGTCATTGCAAGGCGCTAGTGGGCTTCCTTCCGGAATCGGTTACGGTAGACCCGGTGATGTTGCTCATGTTTGGTTAATGGTAGAAAATGTTGGTAATGCTCAAGAAACTACAGAGATGCAATGGTCATCAAACACATGGGGCGCTAGCACTACCGTTGTCGATTACAATGGCAACACGCAATGGGGTATTGAGTTAGGACCTAATACAAAACAAGAGTACCTAATCGAGGTTGACATACCTAGTTCTAAGCAACCTGGTGATTCAACATCAGCGGTGATGACACTCTGCATTGGCTCTGGTTCTGAGGAGATTTGTGAAGACTTCTCAGTTACGATTTTTGCCAGCGATAGTGCAAGTGATGTACCTCATATTCGCACTATACCGGCAACAGGGCTAACTTGGGACATTGAAGCAAATTATGTTGGTACCACTTTGAAGTGGGACATGTCTGCCGCTGGAATGTTGAAAGTTGGATGGAATTGGAGCACATCTGGAGACTTGATGATAAATGGAACAATATTGGAGATGTCTGGACAAAATGGACAATTGCATCTAGACTTACCTTTCGATGCACCCCCTATGCGTCACTTCTTTGATCAGACAGAGGAAAATCAGAATCACACCGATTTAGCAATTTCATTACACGTATTACAGGTATTCAGAGCACAAGCAGAGGTAGTCACACCAAACGATGGGGCTGTATTCAATGTTAGCGAGAGAACCAAGTTAATTCTTAAATTAGAAAATCCGGGTAACGGTGAAGACACATTCATGCTAAGTGGATTGACGACTGCTGGTAATTTATCACAAGCGCCCAATGTTACTTTTGAGATTACAAACCCTAGTAGAACATTAGGACCAGGGGGAATTAGTATGGTACCTGTTTGGGTGACTATACCAGAAGATATTCCTGCAAGAGAAAGATTCGAACTGATATTTGATTGGGCAAGTACAGGTGATGAGACTATTTCTGATCAGGCAAATATCACAATCGAAGCAAGGCCAGATCACAGATGGGACATACAGGTACAAGAGGGATACCAATTAGATGTACTGCCCAGACAAGAAATGGATTTGACGATTGATATTACAAATATTGGAAACTCTGATGACCTTCTAACAATCACACCAGAGTTCACTATCACAAGATCGGGTAATGACAATTCGGTTTGGTCGGCAGAATCAATCAATTCTTCGAGATTAAACGTAGATGAGAGTGAGACTCTATCACTTACCTTCGACATACCTGCAAATACCTGGGCAGGGACCTCTGTAAATCTAACTCTAGAAACATCATCCAGCGATTTTGTAATCGATTACGCAGTAAATATCTCTCTCAATATAATACAGGTTTCAGAATGGCGTATCGACCTATCAAATACCTCACTTGAAGTTCCACCTAATGGGGGCGAACTTGAGTTGACTATTGAGCAGAGAGGAAATTTCCCTGACACTCCATATTTCACTAAAGCTGGTCAAGGTTGGAATGTTAGCCTACCAAACAGTGGAGACGTGATTGCCCCTGGTGAATTTGC
>TARA_B100001113_G_scaffold202889_1_pt1 | contig 13788 bp, 12 predicted proteins | sample TARA_B100001113 | Tara Oceans TARA_B100001113 (sample SAMEA2622402) | marine metagenome | biome: marine biome (ENVO:00000447); feature: deep chlorophyll maximum layer (ENVO:xxxxxxxx); material: "saline water (ENVO:00002010), including plankton (ENVO:xxxxxxxx)" | depth 50 m | reverse complement strand
TGCATTATCCCATGCTCCACCAGCATTGTTTTGGAAAATAGCCCATAATACACCACTTACTGTTACCCCAGCCATATATCCACCTAACATTTCAGCTATAGCTTGATTGTCCATACCCATTAACATAGGCAATACGGTAATAAGTATAGGTGTTCCAATAGTTAATATTCCTGGCAACATCATTTCCTTTAATGATGCTTGAGTTGATATAGCAACACATTTATCATATTCAGGTTTTGCAGTTCCTTTCATAATTCCTGGAATTTCTTTAAACTGCCTTCTAACCTCATATACCATTTCCATTGCAGCCTTTCCTACAGCATTCATTGCTAATGCAGAAAATACAACAGGGATCATTCCTCCAACAAATAACATTGCTAAAACTGGAGCCTTGAAAATATTAATTCCATCAATCCCAGTAAAAGTTACATATGCAGCGAAAAGTGCTAATGAAGTTAATGCTGCAGAAGCAATAGCAAACCCTTTTCCTGTAGCTGCTGTAGTATTACCAACAGAATCTAAAATATCTGTCCTTTCTCTTACAATAGGATCTTGTTCACTCATTTCTGCAACACCTCCAGCATTGTCAGAAATTGGACCAAAAGCATCAATTGCTAATTGCATACCAGTAGTTGCCATCATGGCTGATGCTGACAAAGCAACACCATAAAATCCAGCAAAAGCATAAGCAGCCCAAATTGCAGCTGCAAATAATAATACTGAACCAAAAGTAGATACCATACCAGTTGCTAATCCTGCAATAATATTAGTAGCGGCACCAGTACTAGATTTTTGAACAATTTCAAGAACGGGCTTTTTACCCAGTCCTGTATAATACTCAGTAATAGATGAAATTAACCATCCTACTACAAGCCCTGTTAGTGTTGCATAGAATACATTCATTGAGGAAATATCTCTAGCTCCTTCTCCAAAAAATTGCATAGTCATAGTTTCAGGCAACATATAACCTACAAGAAAATAGCATGTAATAGCAACTAAAAATATAGAAAGCCAATTTCCTTTATTTAAGGCTCCCATTACTTCATCTTCTTTAGCATCATTAGAGTTAATCTTTACCACCATTGTTCCAATTAGAGATATGATAATACCTACACCTGCAATTGCCATTGGCAATAGAATTGGGCCAATACCTCCAAAGGCATCATCAATAGATCCTCCCATGTCCTTAATTACATAATTACCAAGGACCATTGCTGCTAGTACTGTTGCAACATAAGACCCAAATAAATCGGCCCCCATCCCTGCAACATCTCCTACATTATCTCCAACATTGTCAGCAATTGTAGCTGGATTTCTTGGATCATCTTCAGGAATTCCTGCTTCAACCTTTCCAACTAAATCAGCTCCAACATCAGCTGCCTTAGTATATATTCCTCCACCTACTCTAGCAAATAATGCAATTGACTCTGCTCCTAGAGAAAACCCTGCTAGAGTCTCAAGAACAATTGTCATGTCTTCAACAGAAGTCCATGATCCACTCATGAAAAAATTAAAAAATATTATGAAAAATGCTGTAAGACCAAGTACAGCTAAACCAGCTACTCCTAATCCCATAACAGTTCCTCCTGCAAATGATATATTCAATGCATCAGGCAAGCTTGTCTTAGCAGCCTGAGTTGTTCTTACATTTGTTTTTGTAGCAATTTTCATACCCATATTTCCAGCAAGTGCTGAGAAAAAAGCACCAAACACAAATGCTACAACAATTAATATATGTGTGGTAGGAACAACAAATGATATTCCTGCAAGTACTAAACTAACTGCAATAACAAAAATTGATAATAATTTATATTCTGCATTTAAAAATGCTAATGCCCCAACATATATGTGGTCTGAAATTTCTTTCATCTTACCATCACCGGCATCTTGTTTCATAACCCATGATCTTTTATAAAATACGTAGGCTAACCCTAGAAGTGCCATAGCAATTGGCATATATATCATCATTGCATCCATAATTGTATATTTTTTTATTTAGTTGGCAAAAATAATGAAATAGCTGTAATTAAAAAATACTCAGATATTTTATTTATATAACACCTTGTGTACTGCTTTTATCACATCATTACTGTTTGGCAGCCATTCTTTTAGCAATACTGGAGAGTATGGGGCTGGCGTATCAGCTGTATTAATTTTTTCAATAGGAGCATCTAAATAATCAAAAGCCTGTGATTGAACCTGATATGTAATTTCAGTTGATACATTTCCAAAAGGCCATGCCTCTTCAAGAATAACAAGTCTATTAGTCTTTTTAACTGATTCAATTATAGTTTTATGATCCATTGGCCTTACAGTTCTTAGGTCAATAATTTCACAAGAAATATTTTCCTTAGCTAATTCATCAGCAGCTTTATAAGCTTCTTTAATAATTTTTCCGAATGAGACAATGGTAACATTTTTTCCTTCTCTTTTAATATCTGCCACTCCTATAGGAAGGGTATATTCTCCTTCTGGCACATCTCCCTTATCACCATACATCTGTTCACTTTCCATAAAAATTACAGGGTCATCATCTCTAATTGCAGATTTTAATAGTCCTTTTGCATCATAAGGATTTGATGGTACAATTACTTTTAATCCAGGGGTATTTGCATACCAACTTTCAAAAGCCTGAGAATGCGTCGCTCCCAATTGGCCTGCAGATGCAGTTGGTCCTCTGAAAACTATTGGACAATTTAATTGCCCGCCTGACATCTGTCTAATTTTAGCTGCATTATTTATAATCTGATCAATACCAACAAGTGAAAAATTAAAAGTCATATACTCAACTATTGGACGATTACCTGTCATAGTTGATCCAATAGCAACTCCTGCAAATCCCAATTCTGAAATAGGGGTGTCAATTACACGCTTATCTCCAAACTCATCAAGCATTCCTTTGGATGCCTTATATGCTCCATTGTATTCAGCAACTTCCTCTCCCATTAAGTAGATACTCTCGTCTCTTCTCATTTCCTCACTCATTGCCTCACACACGGCTTCTCTAAATTGAATTGATCTCATTAAATCAAATTTTCAGCAAAAATAATAAACTTAAATTTTAATTAAATACTATAGTTAAAAATATTTGTTTGATAATAAAAATTTTAAGTTAAATTATGTATTTTTGTGTACCAAATTTTACCCTTTAAATATAATGAAAATATTAGTATGTATAAGTCATGTTCCAGATACCACGTCAAAAATAAATTTCACGGAAAATAATTCAAAATTTGACAAAAATGGTGTGCAATTTGTAATAAATCCAAATGATGAATTTGGATTAACAAGAGCAATGTGGCTTAAAGAAAAACAAGGAGCATCTGTTGATGTAATTAATGTTGGTCTTTCTGATACCGAGCCAACTCTAAGAAAAGCACTTGCTATTGGTGCAGATAAAGCAATTAGAATAAACACGGAGCCAAAAAACGGCCTTAATGTAGCAAAACAAGTAGCGAATCTAGTTAAATCTGAAAACTATGATTTAGTTATTGGAGGACGTGAATCTATAGATTATAATGGAGGTATGGTTCCTGGAATGATTGCAGCACTAACAGACTATAATTTTGTTGATAAATGTATTGGTATAGAAATTAATAATGGTAGTGTAACAGCAAGTCGAGAAATTGAAGGCGGTAAAGAGATTATTGAATCAAAACTCCCACTTGTAATTGCTGGCCAAAAGGGTATTGTAGAAGAAAGTGATCTGCGAATTCCTAACATGAGAGGGATTATGATGGCTAGAAGAAAAGAACTTCAAGTAGTAGACCCAATTGATTTAGATGATTCTACAAGTTCAGTAAATTTTGAAAAACCTCAACCAAAAGCGGAAGTGACATTAGTTTCATCAGAAAATGTAGATGAATTAATAAATCTTCTTCATAACGAAGCTAAAGCAATATAACAATGGCAATATTAATATATGCAGAATCAGAAAACGGGAGATATAAGAAGGATTCATTTGAAATTGCTTCATATGCTAAAGTAGCTGCTGATAAATTAAACACCTCAGTAACTGCTATATCAATTAATGCAGATAATCCAAATGAACTAGGAGATTATGGAGTTAGCAAAGTGCTAAATGTGTCAAGTGATAATTTAAAAGACTTTAATGCTTTTTTATATGCTGATGTAATCAAACAAGCATTTGAAAAAGAAGATTCAAGTATTGTAATAATAAGTTCAAGTTCAAATACTAAATATCTTGGATCAATTTTATCAGTAAAAATAAATGCTGGATATATTACTAATGTTATTGATATCCCTAAAGAATTTAATCCTATTACGGTTAAAAGAAATTCATTTACCAATAAAGCATTTGAATATGCAAAAGTAAATTCTAAAAATAGTCTTTTAGCTATTTCTAAAAATTCACATGGAATTACTGAAAACAAAATAACTGCTCAAATTGAAAATTTTGAAGTCAGTATAGTCAGCTCAGATACTAGTGTTAAATCTACAGAAAAGGCAACTAATAAAGTAACTATTGCTGATGCTGAAATAGTAGTTTCAGGTGGTAGAGGACTTAAAGGTCCTGAAAACTGGGGAATGATTGAGGAACTAGCTGATATTTTAGGAGCAGCAACTGCATGTTCAAAACCAGTATCAGATTTAGGATGGCGCCCTCATAGTGAACATGTCGGACAAACTGGAAAATTAGTTTCATCTAATTTATATATTGCTATAGGTATCTCCGGAGCAATTCAACATTTAGCTGGTATAAACTCTTCAAAAGTTAAAGTGGTAATAAATACTGATCCAGAAGCTCCTTTTTTCAAATCTGCTGACTACGGAATAGTAGGTGATGCCTTTGAGGTTGTCCCAAAATTAATCGAAGGGTTGAAAACTTTCAAGTCACAAAATGCCTAAGCATTTTTCTATTTGATTAAAAATATTACATTTGTTAATAATCCTAGTAGATCATTAAATGGATTTAATTAGACTTTTAATTAACGGTATTTCATATAGCCAAACTCAAAATGGAGCTTATGCTCTAATTCTTAGTGAGCTTGAAGGTGAAAGAAAACTTCCAATTGTTATTGGAACATATGAAGCACAGTCTATTGCTATTGCAATTGAAAAAGACATCAAACCTCCAAGACCATTAACTCATGATTTATTCAAAAGTTTTTGTGAAAGGTTTGATATAACTATCAAGCGAGTAATAATTCATAAACTAGTTGATGGCGTTTTTTATTCAAGTATTATTTGTGATAGAGATGGAGTTGAAGAAATAATTGACTCAAGGACTAGTGATGCAATAGCTTTAGCAAGTAGATTTGATGCCCCGATTTTTACGTATGAAAATATACTCGAAAAGGCTGGGATCATAATTGAAATTGAAGAATATGATGATGAAGAAAAAATATTATTTAAAGAACTGTTCTCTGAAGAAACAACATTAGCAAATTCTGATGATTTTAAAGACAAAACTATAGATGAGCTTCAGAAATTATTGAAAATAGCTGTTCAAAATGAAAATTATGAAACAGCTGCAAAAATAAGAGATGAAATATCTAATAGATAAATTTAAGTCTATAGCATTAATAATTGTAGCAATTTTATTTTCTACAACTGCTTCTTCACAAAACATTGACACTAATGAAATAATTCAAAGCTCTGGTTTCACACTTATCACTCTTACTAGAGGAATAATTGGAATGGCCTTTTTAATTTTTATTTCATTCCTGTTAAGTAACAATCGAAAAGCAATAAACTGGAAAACAGCATCATTTGGATTATTAATACAATTAATTCTTGCAATTAGCGTGCTAAAAATTCCATTTGTTAAATCCATATTTGAATTTGCTGGGAAAATCTTTGTAAAAATATTAGAGTTTACAATGGAGGGAACTAAATTTCTGTTTGGAGATTTAGTTAGTATGGATAATTTTGGCGATGTGTTTATTTTTGCAATTCTACCCACTGTTATATTCTTTGCAGCTTTAACATCAGTTTTGTTTTATTTTGGGATAATTCAAAAAGTTGTTAAGCTTATGGCTTTGCTTTTATCAAAAGTATTAGGTGTTTCTGGACCTGAGAGTCTGAGTGTCGCAGGTAATATATTTCTAGGTCAAACAGAATCTCCTCTGATGATTAAAGCATATCTAGAAAAGATGACTAAGTCAGAAATTCTATTAGTTATGATTGGTGGAATGGCTACAGTAGCTGGTGGTGTATTAGCAGCATACATCGGGTTTTTAGGAGGTGAAGATCCTGAATTAAAAATATTTTATGCCAAACATCTTTTAACAGCGTCTGTTATGGCAGCGCCTGGGGCAATAGTAATATCAAAAATACTCTATCCTGAAACAGAAAAAATTGACACCAATGTTACTATTACTCAAGATAAAATTGGTGACAATTTTCTAGATGCTATATCTAATGGGACAACTGAAGGTCTAAAATTAGCAGCTAACATTGCCGCAATGCTTCTAGTATTTATAGCTTTCATTGCAATGGGTAATTACATACTAGATAAATTTGGAGATCTTATTGAAATAAATAACTGGATTGAAAGCAATACAGTCTATAGTAACCTGTCTATTGAATTTGTTCTAGGCTATTTGTTCGCTCCACTTATGTGGCTTATTGGTGTTGCAAAAGAAGATATGACCTTAATGGGACAATTACTAGGAATAAAAATAGTAGCAAGTGAATTTATTGGATATATTCAACTAGCTGATTTAAAAGAAGCTTCTAGTCTTGTCCATTTGAACTATCAAAAATCAATAATTATAGCTACATACATGCTTTGTGGATTTGCTAATTTTGCTTCAATTGGAATACAAATTGGAGGTATTGGATCATTAGCTCCAGGTCAAAGAAAAAACTTGTCTAAGTTCGGATTTAAAGCATTAATTGGAGGTACACTTGCATCTCTATTGTCAGCAACTATTGCAGGCATGATAATTGGGTAAAAAGTTAATAACTTTTAGAGCTTTTATTACATCACTTATATATCAATTTTTATTTTTATCTAGCATAATATTTTCATATGAAACAATATTTAGATCTTGTAAAACATGTTCTAGAAAACGGAGATTTTAAACAGGACCGAACAGGTACTGGAACAAAAAGTGTTTTTGGCTATCAGATGAGATTTGATTTAAGTGAAGGATTTCCAATGCTTACTACAAAAAAACTTCATCTAAAATCTATTATTTATGAATTACTATGGTTTCTTAAAGGGGACACCAATATCAAATATCTCAATGAAAATGGGGTAAGAATTTGGAATGAATGGGCTGATGAAAACGGAGACTTAGGCCCAGTTTATGGATTTCAATGGAGAAATTGGAATGGGGATAATATTGACCAAATAACAGAATTAATTGACAATTTAAAGAAAAATCCTAATAGTAGAAGAATGCTTGTTTCAGCTTGGAATCCATCTGTCTTGCCTGACACATCTATTTCATTTAAAGAGAATGTATCTCAAGGCAAAGCAGCACTACCGCCTTGCCACGCTTTTTTTCAATTCTATGTAAATGATGGGAAGCTGTCATGTCAGCTGTATCAAAGAAGTGCAGATATCTTTTTAGGTGTTCCATTCAATATTGCTTCATACTCACTTTTTACTTTAATGATTGCACAAGTGTGTGGATATAAGCCTGGAGATTTTATTCATACTTTTGGAGATGCACATATCTATAGTAATCATTTTGATCAAGTAAAATTACAATTGACTAGAGAACCAAAAAAATTACCAACTATAGAAATTAATCCAGATATTAAAGATATTTTTAATTTTAATTTTGAAGATTTTAACTTAATCGATTACAATCCAGATCCTCATATAAAAGGAGATGTAGCTATCTAAATAATATTATGGAATCTAAAAAAAATTGTTTGACTATAATTGTTGCTGCTTCTGAGAATAATGCGATCGGGAAAAACAATAAACTTATTTGGGATCTTCCGGATGATCTCCAAAGATTCAAAAGACTGACATCAGGGCACCACATAATTATGGGAAGAAAAACATATGATACATTCCCTAGACTTCTTCCAAACAGAACACATATAGTAATTTCTAATAAAAAGAATTTAGAAGTTCCCGATGAAGTTATTGTTGTAAATAATATTTCAGATGCAATAGAAATATGCAAAAATGATCCAAATCCATATATAATTGGTGGAGGTCAAATTTATAAGCTTAGCATTAATCTTGTAGATAAAATAGAGCTTACAAGAGTTCATAATAGTTTTGATGGTGATACTTTTTTCCCAGAATTTAATTTAAATGATTGGGACCTTATTTCTAAAACATTTCATGAAATTGACGAGAAACATGCGCACACATTTACTTATGAAACATATGAAAAAAAATAATTTAAACTATATTTAATAATATGAGAGCATATATATTTCCTGGGCAAGGCGCACAACATTCTGGAATGGGGTTAGATTTATATAATGATTCTGCTTTGGCAAAAGATCTTTTTAAAATAGCCAATAACATATTAGGATTTGAAATTACCAACATAATGTTTAGTGGATCTGCAGAAGATTTAAAACAAACTAAAGTGACTCAGCCTGCTATTTTTTTACATTCAGTAATTTTAGCTAAAACTTTAGGTAATGGCTTTAATCCAGATATGGTTGCAGGACATTCTCTAGGAGAATTTTCTGCGTTAGTTGCAAATAACACCCTTAGTTTTGAAGATGGATTAAAGTTGGTCTCAGCAAGAGCTCAAGCTATGCAAAAAGCATGCGATAACAATCCTGGGACTATGGCTGCTGTGCTTGCATTAGAAGATACGATTGTTGAAAGGGTGTGTAAAGAAATTGAGGGGATTGTTGTAGCTGCAAATTATAATTGTCCTGGTCAATTGGTAATTTCAGGAGAGATAAATGCTATTAATATAGCATGTGAAAAATTAAAAGAAAAAGGTGCTAGAAGAGCACTTGTCTTGCCAGTTGGTGGAGCTTTCCATTCACCTTTAATGGAAGAAGCAAAACAAGAACTTGAGAATGCAATTAATAATACTACATTTAATAAACCCTCATGTCCTATTTATCAAAATGTCACATCATTTGCTGTCTCAGATGAAATGAAAATAAAAGAAAACCTAATATCTCAACTAACATCACCAGTAAAATGGACTCAATCAATTCAAAAAATGATTGAAGATGGAGGAAATGATTTTATTGAGCTTGGTCCAGGAAAAGTTTTACAAGGACTGGTTAGAAAAATAAATGGCGATGTGGAGGCAAGTTCTATATCAAGTTAATTATGATAGAAAAAAATAGAAATACTTCGATTACAATATTAATAGCAATTAGTATTATTTTGGATCAACTTAGTAAAATTTTGATTCGAAATAATGTAGATCAATATTCAGAGGTTAAGTTAATAGGTGAGTATTTCATATTAACAAATGTTGAAAATAGCGGAGCATTTCTAGGCATGGGAAGTGATTTTTCTCCTGTTATAAAAATGATATTTTTACTAGTTCTCCCAATAATAGTATTGACATGGATAATGATTTATGTATATAGAGATAAAGAAATTGACAAAATATCTCTTATTGGATTCTGCTTTATAATTGGGGGAGGAATTGGAAACATCTACGATAGAATTCTATACGGTTCTGTTACGGACTTTCTTTTTATTGATTTAGGTGGAATCTTTAAAACAGGAATTTTTAATATAGCTGACTTATCAGTTACTACAGGAATGATAATGATCTTATTAATGAGTTTTAAGAATAAATAAACTAGTTTTTATATACCACTCCATTTTTCATTACAAAAATTACATTTTCCAAAGTTGAAATATTATCCATTGGATTATCATTTGTTGCAACAATGTCAGCAATAAATCCAGCACTTATTTGACCTAATTCATCAGCATATCCTAAAATACTAGCATTAGTAATAGTTGCTGATTGTAAACATTCCATTACAGGCATTCCAACTTCATTCATGTATCTGAATTCCTTAGCATTTCTGCCATGAGGGAATACACCAGCATCTGTTCCAAAAGCAATTTTTACTCCCTTCGCATAAGCCTTTTTAAAAGTGGACTGAATTTTAGGTCCAATAGCCAATGCTTTTGGAACGACAAGTTCATCGTAATATCCTTCTATTTTTGCTTTCTCAGCTACTTCCTTTCCAGCAGTTATTGTAGGTACATAATATGTCCCATACTGCTTCATTAATTCCATAGTCCTTTCACTCATTAATGTTCCATGCTCAATTGTTGTTACCCCTCCAATTATTGCTCTTTGCATTCCTTCATCACCATGAGCATGGGCTGCGATAATCATTCCATAATCCTTAGCTGTATCACATATTGATTTAATTTCTTCAAGTGTAAATTGAGGGTTTTGTCCATTTTTTGCTATACTCATCACCCCACCTGTAGCAGTAATTTTAATATTATCTGCTCCATCTTTATAACGCTGTCTTACTGCTTTTTTAGCATCATCTACACTGTTAATTACTCCTTCCTTCGGGCCAGGATCTCCTTGCATTGATTTCTTTCTTCCATTAGTTGGATCTGCATGTCCTCCAGTAGTACCTATTGCTTTGCCTGCAGTAAAGATTCTCGGGCCAATAACCTTTCCTTTTTCAATTGCATTTCTTAACGATATATTTACTCCACTTCCACCTAAATCCCTAACTGTTGTAAACCCAGACATTAATGTGATTTTTGCATATTCTAGTGAATTAAAAGCAAGATCAGCATCATTTAATGTAAACGCATTTAAATATTTTTGAGGATTATATTCACTTTCAATATGAACATGCATATCTATGAATCCAGGCATTACTGTAGCAGTTGTTAAATCAATTGTAGTATCATCTGAATCAGTTGAAGTTATAAAACCATTCTTAACATCAATAATTCGATCTTTTGAAACTATAATTGTTTTATTCACATGAACCTTTCCTTTTTTGGTATCAATTAGCTTTCCACATTGAATATATGTGTTTTGTGAGAGCAAAATTGTTGAAAATAAGGCTAAACATATGGTTAAAATCCTTTTCATTTTAATTTTTTTAGTTAGTATGAATTAACTAATATAGGAATTTATTTTAGATGATTATTTTAATATAAAAATTAAATATTTGTATTAACTAATGTACTTTAGCTAAAAATATAATTAAGGTTATTTATAATTTACTAGTTAACATAACAGGAATTTTTATTAGAGTCTTGGCTATTTTTAGCAGAAAGATTAGGCTTGGATTAATTGGAAGAAAGGAATCATTTAATAAAATTACATCATCAATAAGTGAAAATGACAAGGTTATTTGGATGCATTGTTCATCACTGGGCGAATATGAACAAGGCCTGCCTGTAATTAAAAAGTTAAAAGAAAAATATAATAGCCATAAAATTGTTCTTACATTTTTATCTCCTTCTGGCTATGAAGTAAAGAAAACATCAAGTGAAGTTGATTTGGTTATATATCTACCGCTAGACTCAAATAGAAATGCTAAAAAATTTATTAAAGCCCTGCATCCTGACCTAGTAGTTTTTGTTAAAAATGAAATCTGGCCAAATTATTTAAAGTATATTAAAAAATATAAAATTAAGTCTGCCCTAATTTGTGGATTATTTAAAAAAGATGAAATCAAATTTTCATGGCCTTTTAATTTAATAGCAAATAGTATTTTAAAATTTGATTATATTTTAGTTCAAGATGAAGAATCAAAAAATACAATTCAAAGCCTTGGTCATGATAATACATATGTATGTGGAGACACTCGATTCGACAGAGTAGATAGTACCTCAAACCAAAATGACTCTATAAAATATATTGATCAATTTAAATCTGATAAATTGTGCCTAGTTGCTGGTAGCATTTGGAAAGAAGATCAAATAATTTTAGTAGATTATATTAATAGATCAAAAGAAAATATAAAATTTATTCTAGTACCACATGAAATAGATAAAAACAAAATTAATAGCCTAAGAAATTCAATTAATAAACCTTCAATATTATATTCTGAAATTTCTGACAAAAATATTCATAGCAATATATTGATAATTGATAATATTGGAATGTTAGCAAGATTATATAAATATGCAGACCTAGCATATATTGGCGGAGCAATGGGTAGCTCAGGTCTACATAATACTCTAGAGCCTGCAGCTTTTGGAATTCCTGTAATCATTGGAAAAAATTATTCAAAATTTCCTGAAGCTAAAAAAATGATAAGTCTTGGAGGTATGTTCTCAGTTAATAATAACCAAGAATTTGAAGAACATATTGAAAATCTTACTAAAAGTAAATTAACAGCTAGTGAAATAGGACAAATAAATTTAAATTTTATTTTAAAAAATAAAGGTGCTACCACTAAAATTATGAACTATTTATAAATAAAAAAATGAAAAAAATATTAATTCCTTTTATTCTATTGTTTTTTAATAACATCTATTCGCAAAGTGTAACTTTAGAAAGTTTTGGGCCATCATTTAATAGCCCTGTAGAAATCAAACACGCTGGAGATGATAGACTGTTTATTGTTGAACAGCCAGGAAAAATAAAAATCTTAAATGCTGATGGCACAGTCAATTCAACTCCTTTTTTAGACATTGAAAATAAAGTTTATTATGGAGGAGAAAGAGGGCTATTAGGCCTTGCATTTCATCCAAATTATCCTTCTACACCGTATTTCTTTGTTAATTATATAAACAATAGTGGAAATACTGTCATTGCTAAATATGCTGTAAGTTCAAATCAGGATATAGCAAATGATGATGAAACAATACTAATGACTATTAATCAACCTTATAGCAATCACAATGGTGGTTGTATAAATTTTGGTCCAGATGGATATTTATATATTGGAATGGGAGATGGTGGAAGCGGAGGAGATCCTCAAAATTATTCACAGAACCTAAATTCACTCTTAGGCAAAATGCTTAGAATAGATGTTGATAGTGGCTCACCATACGCTATACCTAGTGACAACCCGTATGGGGATGAGATATGGGCAAGTGGTCTAAGAAATCCATGGAAATTCTCTTTTGACAACAATGGAGATTTATGGATAGCGGATGTTGGGCAAAATGAATTTGAAGAAATTAATCTAGTAACTGATGATCCTGGAGGAATAAATTATGGTTGGAGATGTTATGAAGGAAATTCTACTTATAATACTAGTTCAAATTGTCCAGATAGTAGTGAATTAACCTTTCCAGTAGGCGAATATTCTCATAGTAATAGTGGGTTTTTTAAATGCTCGATAACTGGTGGATATACCTATAGAGGAAGTCAAATTAGCGGAATGAATGGTATTTACTTCTTTGCTGATTATTGTAGCCAAGAAATTGGAATGCTTTCATATAATTCAAGTACTGATTCATGGGATATGAATTTAAGTAGTCCGAATGCTAGTGGATCGTGGGTGACTTTTGGTCAAGACAATAATAATGAGATGTATATAGCCTCAGTAAATGGTGGATTATATAAAATAGTAGATGCAGCATTAGGATTGAATTCAGTTGATCCAAACAAATTAGACTTTTATCCAAATCCTACAGATGGATTAATATTATTTAACAACTATACAGAGCCATTAGATTTAATAATCTTTGATATTAACGGAAGGATAGTGATTGAGTATCATAATTATTCTTTACAAGAACTAAATATATCTGAATTAAATGCTGGAATATATTTTATGCAAATCAATGATTTAGATACTCAAAAAATTATTAAAAAATAAAATACTATTTTCTTAATAATTAAAAAAGGAGATGAACTTTCGAACATCTCCTTTTTGTACTGAAGGCGGGACTTGAACCCGCACGGATATTACTATCCA
>TARA_B100001113_G_scaffold11425_1_pt1 | contig 13788 bp, 9 predicted proteins | sample TARA_B100001113 | Tara Oceans TARA_B100001113 (sample SAMEA2622402) | marine metagenome | biome: marine biome (ENVO:00000447); feature: deep chlorophyll maximum layer (ENVO:xxxxxxxx); material: "saline water (ENVO:00002010), including plankton (ENVO:xxxxxxxx)" | depth 50 m | reverse complement strand
ATGGTGTAATCAAAGGGGGATAGTTCAAATCAGATATAATATGTGGCTTGGTTTGGTAAGAATGACTTTTTACGCCCCAGCATCTTGTCCTTTTTTTATAAATACAAAAATTATAAGCTATTTAGTCTATTAAAAATTGATAATCGAGGATGATAGAATGATATATGATGTTCAAAATTCCGAATTACATTGGCAGAAGGAATGGGCAAAAGCTAAAGTTTTTGATTCAGAAATAGATTTATCCAAACCTAAATTCTACTGTTTAGAAATGTTTCCTTATCCTTCTGGAAATATGCACATGGGTCATGTACGTAATTATTCCATAGGAGATTCTATAGCTAGGTTTCAACGTTTAATGGGGAAAAATGTACTTTATCCTATGGGTTATGATTCATTCGGAATGCCTGCTGAAAACGCTGCAAAAAAAGAAAATGGCCATCCTCACCATGTAACACATAGAAATATTACCAGCATCAGACAAGATCAAGAAAGGATGGGATATTCTTATGATTGGAATAGATTTTTAGCAACTTCCGATGTTAATTATTATCGTTGGAATCAAGAAATTTTCTTAATGTTTAATGAAAGGGGATTGGTTGAGCGTAGAACTGCACCAGTTAATTGGTGTAATGAATGTGACACAGTATTAGCAAATGAACAAGTGAAGAATAATCGTTGTTGGAGATGTGGATTAGAAGTAATTCAGAAAGACATGTCACAATGGTTTCTCAAAATGTCAGATTATTCTGATGAATTACTCGATGAACTTGATAATATCACATTCCCTGAAAATGTAAAAACAATGCAAAGAAACTGGATTGGCAGGTCTCATGGTGCAAATATAGATTTTATGATATGTAATCATGAATCAAAAATTAGCGTATTTACAACTAGGCCAGATACCATCTTTGGAGCCACATTCGTCACTCTATCACCAGATCACCCATTATGTGAGGAATTATGTAAGAACACTGAATGGGAATCAGGTTGGAGAGAATTAAAAGCAGAATGTCTAAAAATGTCAGAATTTGAACGTATAAATATGCTAAAAGAGAAAAAAGGTGTATTTCTTGGAAAATATGCCATTAATCCATTAAGTAAAGAGGAAGTTCCTATATATGCTGGAAATTTTGTAGTATCTTCATATGGTACCGGGGCTGTCATGGCAGTTCCAGGACATGATCAGCGAGACTTTGACTTTGCAAAAAAATATAATTTGCCAATTAGAAGGGTACTGGTGGAAAAAGAAAGTGACGATCCTGAAGAGTTACTAACCTCAGCATTTGAAGGATATGGTCCGATGGTTAATTCGCCAATTGATGGATATGATGGATTATCTGGTGATGAAGCAAAAAACGCTGTAATTGAATCATTAAAGAGAGAACAATCAGGAGAAGGAACTACACAATATAGACTCAAAGATTGGCTTTTATCAAGACAAAGATTTTGGGGAACACCAATCCCTATGATACATTGTGATTCATGTGGAGTAATTCCAGTGCCAAGAGAATCATTACCAGTTGAACTACCATTAGATGTTATTTTCACAGAAGATCAAAGTGGAAATCCTTTGGATCAACATTCTGATTTTGTAAATGTTACTTGCCCTGAATGTGGTAAAATGGCAAGAAGGGAAACTGATACGATGGATACTTTTTATGACTCTTCTTGGTACTTTATGAGATATTGTGATTCTAATAATGATAAATCTCCTTTTGATAAAGAAATTACTGATTATTGGATGGAAGGCGGAATAGATTTGTACATTGGAGGCATTGAACATGCAGTCATGCACCTCCTTTATGCACGTTTTTTTACTAAAATTTTAAGAGATGCAGGGTTAATATCTACTGGTGAACCATTTGGAAGATTAGTCTGCCAAGGAATGTTAAATTCTCCAACACCATTCTGCTCCAGATGTAATATCGATTATCATGTGGATTATTTCGATAAATCATGCCCTACTTGTAATGATAAATTAAATTCTCGATCTTCAAAGATGAGCAAATCACTGGGTAATACAGTCAGTCCCGGAGATATGATAGAAATATACGGGGCAGATACTGTAAGACTGTTCATATTATTTGGTGCAAATCCTGAAGCAGGCATGGATTGGTCTGATAGTGTTTTAGAGGCTAATAATAGACAAATGAATTCAATAATTGAAGCCATAAATAACGGTTTAAATATGGAAAATATAGAAAGTAAAATGGATAATTGGCTTTTGTCTAAATTGCGTAAAAATCAAGTTTTATGGATAAAATCAATGTCTAATGTTGGAATTCGAGAAGGCGTAATGTTAAGTCATTTTTCAATGCTTTCCGATTGGTCTTGGTATTGTCGAAGAGGAGGAAATAATTACAAAATTGCCAAATCATTCATCAAAGGATGGTTACCTATGATTTCTCCAGTCACCCCGCATGTTGCAGAAGAATTCTGGTACAGATTGAATGAAGATGGACTTTTAGCATCATATATTTTGCCTGAAATAACTGAACATGAAGATGATTCTTATGTATTGGCACAAGAAGAATATCTCAGAGGCGTAATAGATTCTGCTAGAAATGTCAAGGGTTTAGCTCAGCGGCATTCTAATCAGAAAATTACTACCTTAACTATCCAAACCTCACCAGAATGGAAAAAAAATCTAGCTAAAGAGGTTATTAAATTACAGAAAGAGGATTTTAGTTTCAAAAAAGAAGGAATAAATTATCTAAAATCATTATCAATATTTGCAAAAGATGAACTTAGAGCGGAAATTTTTCAAACATGGAATAATTTGACTCTGGGGAGTAAGAAAAAGAGAGGAAGAGTATTTACATGGTCAGATAATGATAAGAAACTTATAGAGTCTTCATTAAATGAATCAGAATTTTTGAAATCCAATCAGGAGTTTTTATTGAAAGAATTAGATTTAAAGTCAATATTTATCTATTCTGTAGGAGAAGGCATAGATGTTGCAGGGAAGGCAAAAGTAGCTTTCCCGTTAGATCCAGGAATGTCATTTGCATAATTACATCTGACATTTTTTCCTTTTCTCTCGGTGGGTTCATGGACTTACTCAATATCCCACATCTGTTGCCCAATCGTTCTGAGCCAAAAAATAATCGCGATAGACGGCGTAGCCGCGCACGTCAAGAAAAAATCCAAAATTCTTCCAAGAACAAATCAATTCGCGTTGATGACAAAGAAGCAATAGAAAGAGCAATTTCCAGATTCAATATAGATCCTCTCCCAAAAGGTATCCCTAGTCTAATAGATCCTCCTCCTCAGATAATTGAATTAGAGTGGATTACTAATGGAATTCCAAAATCAATGCAAAAAACTGTTGGTGAATTAGTCTGCCTTCCAGGAGAGTTTGGATGGCTACCAGAGAAGCGTGTATCGGAAATAGCGGAAAAAATAGAACATCTTTCTATTTCCCTTGAGCAAGCACTTTCTTTACGATCAGCATTAAATCAGGAAAAAAGTGTTTATTCTCATGGAAGATTAATGGGTCGTTCTAATGAACTGAGAAGTAGATATGACGCAGGTCAAGGTGTGCTTTCCCTTTCAAAAAAGTTTGATGCTCCTCCAGTTAATACCTTTCGAGCCATACTAACGGGGCGCGGGTGGTCAAAAAATAAAATAAAAGAAACTCTAAAATCTCCTAACAGACTAAATGAAAGGGATAGGCAAGAATTTAAATTGGCTGAAGAGAATGATAAAGTGAGTTCGGTTAATCAATCCGAAACTCAATCCGCAGCTGAAATTTTTGAAGAAATATTATGTGACTATTTTTCATCTCTAGGTATTAGATTTAGAAGACAAGAAGAACTTCTTAAAGAACAAAAAAAATCTGAAGGAAGAGCAGTAATAACCCCGGATTTATTACTTCTTGATGATGTTAGAATAAATGGTATCCCATGTGCTTGGATAGATGCTAAACATTTTTTCGGTGCCGATTTAAAATTTCCTAAGAAGAAAACACAGAAGCAAGTTGATAGATATGTGAAAGAATATGGCCACGGTGCTATTGTTTATCGTCACGGTTTTTGTGAAAGTTTACAATTAAATGGAGCAATCCAACTCGATTCAAGTCCTTTGAACTTGAAACCACTTGCAGATTTCCATGAAAAAACCTCTAATAATAAAAATCTATAAATTATTAGATAAACTAGTAACATTTGTTTCGAAACCAGCTTCATTAAATTTTTTACATATTTTATCGATTTCAAAATTATTCAAATCTAAATTTTTTGGTACTATAACTATACTCTGCCCCAGCATACAGAGTAAAGAGACGACATATTCTTCTAAATGACAATCTTTAATCAAATTATTAGATTCAAGGAGCAATTCATTTCTTTTAGAATCCATTATCAATTCACTATCAATAACAAATTTTTCTGCTGATTCAATTAATTCCTGCCAACGACTTCTGTCCCAACTCCCTTTACTAATTGTTTTCATCGCCTTTTTACCTGAAGAAGTTATTTTCTCCTTCCACTCAAGATTATCAATATAATTTGCCGTATGCTTTCCAGTTTTCGATTTCCAAGCCAATATCAACGGTATTTTTTCAAACCACCCCTCTGCCTTACCTGGTCCAGAATTTAGTTTTTCACCACTGTAAGGAGAACCTACTGCGATTCTTCTTTCCACGCCACCCGCAGATAATGCAGTAATGTCCCCTAGTCCAGTAGATCTAATGCGTTCCACTTTATGAGCTACCAAATATGATCTCCTACGACTCTCTTCATGAGCAATACCTAAAGCCCTTTGAAATGAACTGGCCGCTGCAATTGCTCCTGCACCAGACATTCCAAAGCCCTGAGAGACTGGTAATGACATTTTGATATTCAATTCCCAAGAATAATCACCAATTTCAGGTATCTCATCAAATAATATTTTAATCACTTCTTCGTAAAGTTCATCATCTCCATCTCCATCAATATAATTTATTTTAAGCTTAAAATCACCCTCTTCTCCTCTGGTAATAGCCTCTACGCCACTTTTTAAACAAAGTCCTGCACCAAAACTCCCCTGCTCCTCTATTTTTTTCGATTTATCCATTATCGCGAAAAATAATGTAACATGACCGCCACATGCACCTCTTCCGAGTTTCACAGTCATATATTTGCTACAACCTTTTCAGACAAGAAGTCTTTCTTAATTAAAGAGCAGATACAATATCTTGAGATATATTATCAAAACGAGCAGATAACTCTTCAGTGGCTTTTTCAAAAGCGACACGAGGAGTCATAGAACCATCTGTTTCAAAAGATAGGATGAATTCTTCGGGAACTTCTTCAATTACAATCGCGTCTTTAAATTCTCTCATTTCTTCAGTTCCTTCTCCTACATGGTGTAATTCTCTTTCAAGAATTTCAACCTTTTCAATATCTTCTAATTTACCATTTTTGAAATCCTTTTCTGTAATTTCTAAATCTAAATCCCAAAGAATTTTTGATTTAGATTTATTTTTTATTACTCCAATTTTTCTTGATGTAAAAGAAACGCCACACACTGGAGACCATTTTGCATGATCACGTCCTCTTCCCATAATAGCGGTAGCAAAGAACTCAATCATCTGGCCTTTGTATAATTTAGTAATAGGTATTTCCTTAAATTCATCTATAATACTTAATGAATCATCACCCATTGGCTTCATATCTCCAGCATATATCATTTTTCCTTCTTCTGTTCCAAATGCTTTACAAGCATAAATAACAGAACATTGAGGACAACCTCTTTGATCTTCTATCAAGTCTTTGCATGAGGGGCACATATTTTGAAAATAAAAATCATCATGACGTGTGACTATTGGTACCATCGCCAACCTTTGAGCCACAGTTTCATCAGGAATAGGGCCAGTACTTTCCCAAGTTTCTCCATCCTGTTCTACTAGTCCTAGCTCAAATCTTACAGTATCAATAGCCATTTTAGGTGTATCTACCATCAAAGTTCTTCTAATAGCGTTTAACAACGACCTATCTGCTTCTGTAAATAGAATTTTTATACTGTTTAATTTTTCATTGATAATTTTCACTTTAACCACATTATCACCTCATACTCTCCTTCCACGTCTTCCGCCTTTACTTTTTGTACCATCTGTTGGAATTGGAGTAACATCTTCTATACGTGTTATTTGTACTCCTGCCCTAGTCAAAGCCCTTATTGCGGCTGTAGCACCTGGAGCATTATTGGACCTATTTCCTCCAGCACCTCTGTATTTTACAATCACTTGATTAAAATTCTTTTCACCCAGCATTTCTGCAATTCTTTCCGCGGCTCTTGTTGCAGCAAATTGTCCTCCAGAATCGCTACCTCCTTTGGTAACCATTCCTCCAGAAACTTTGCAGATAGTTTCACATCCAGTCAGATCGGTAGCAGTGATTAGTACATTATTGAATGTACTGTATATGTGTAGAATTGCTTTATGACTCATTCTTTTCTCTCCTCCTCTGGAATTGTATCTTCTACGGTTGGAGCATTTTCTGAATCAGTTTTAATTTTCTCTATAAATTCTTCAGTAGCTTCTCTTATTTCTACATGATCTTCTTCTTCATCAGTTTCTACAACTCTAAATCTTTCTAATTCTTGGCGAAAAATAGAATTCTCATCTATAAATGGAGAATTTGAATTGTATTGTAGTAATTCTTCTTCTTCTTTTAGTATGTGGTAACCAGGAACAGTCATTTTCTGTTCACCAATTGAAATATGTCCATGCATAATTAATTGTCTAGAAGATCTCATTGTTGGTGCTAAACCACGTCTGTAAACAACGGATTGCAATCTTCTTGAAAGCATTTGATCGATATCAATTTGGAGTACATCTCCAACACTTGCACCCTCAGGAAGTAAACCTTTTTTTGTCAAGGAAGAAATCAATTGTTCTTTTTCTTTAGCAAAATGACCTTCCGAAGTATCAACCCTACCAATTAATTTCATTGCTTGATTTCTATATCTTCGTAAACTTGTCCTTTCTTTCCAAATTTCTTTCATACCACCAGTTTTTTTGAGCCCATATTTTTCTTTAAGTGCATGCTCCTCGTCAATTCTTGCTTGCCTCCAAGGATGTGTTGGTGTTTGTGTTTTAGACCTAGAAAATTTTGGATCACCCATTCATCATCACCTATCTACTTTTTCTTTTGAACTCCAAGAGTTGCACCAGACCTTCCATTAGCTCTAAGTCTTTGACCACGAACTTTGTGTCCACTTCTGTGGCGCATACCTCTGTAAGTTTTCATCCCAGCAAGCCTAGCAATATCATCATCACGTGTTAATTTAACTTCGAGTGAGACCAAATGGGCATCTTCATTACTTTCTAAATCTCTTTGACGATTCATTAACCACCATGGTGAGATAGTTGCATAATCATCGATAGTAGATCTCAGCGAATCTTTTTCTTCACCAGTTAAAAGACCCCCTAACTTTTTACTATCTATTCCTGATAATCTACAAATCTGCTGCGATGTTCTTAGGCCAATACCTTTAATCGAGGTTAAACCGATAGATATGGGACTAAGACCATCTATGTCACTTTCTGCAATTCTAAATATATAAGAGAAGTCATCTCCTAACTTGGATTCATCAATCTTAGCCATTCCGGTTCCCCCGTGTTCACTGTTTCCAGTGGCCCTATGGGCATCTTCGCGACTTACCATTCTTATTTGAAAGGAACGGATGAATAATCATAGGACTTTTTGATTTATTTTTCTTCTTTACATACGACATATAGTAGGTGATTGGTTAATCCTCTATCTAATTCAATGTCTATCATAAAAGCCTTTGAACCATCACTTCCTTTTAATTCGGCATCCAATCTACGTTGTATTTTTGGGTGTACTTCTGGATCAATATTGCACCTTAGTGTAACTTTGTTTATTCCATATCTACCCGCAGCAGCTGCCACTTGCCCTATAGTTCTCAATTCTGGAGGAGTTAATCTGTGTTGGACAACCTTGCCACTACAAACTACAAATTCTGATAAGTCGTCGTTATCTAACAGAGGCTCTGTATGTATAATTAGAGGGCGTCTCCCCTCTATTCTTAGCCAAGAGTATCCACAATTAGGAGACATTACCTTTTTCACCCAAGATTCTTGCAACCCACTTTTAAGCAAAGATGCATCAATTACAGAAATCCAGGAACCAAATGGGGGCGGAGAGTTTAGTTTGACAGTTTTAGATATCTCTGGAGAGCCTTCAATCTTGGCCATTATATTCTTTCTCCCGACTCTAATACACCTATGACTCTTTTTTGAAGAAATAGATCCAATCCAAACTGATAATCTATCAACTCTTCCTCCTCCTTGACTTAACCATTCCCAGGTTCTTGGCACTCCTGGGAAAGTGGTTTCTAATAGAGAATTAACCATATTTCTTTGTTGACCATCCAATCTGGGAGACAAATCTAACAAAACTGCAGGCCCCCTAGGTCCAATTTGCAGATATTCATTCCAAGAATTCAATAATTCTTTGAGAGAAGGTTTCATTTCCTCGATTTTATGATTTTGCGCATCTCTCGGTCTAGCAGGATCTAAATGTAACATCGCTATTGGAGGATGTGCTCTTGTACCAGCATCACGTAAACTTTTCCAAAATGCACTCATTGCTTCTCCTGCTTTAGTACCATCACCGACAAGCACCCTATCCATCGTTCTTTGAATATCATCTTTGTCAGAGGTAGCATACATGTTTGCAGCACATAATACTGCTACTTCTTTTTCAATCTCAATACCTAATGCTGGCCTCCTCAGACCTTTTGTTAATGCAATTAATTGTACACCAGATCCAGCTGCTGCATCTAATATTACGCCTGCTGGCAAATCTTCTGTGTTTATTTGACTAGATCTGATTTTAGCAATATTCCAAGGCGTAGATAATTTCCTCATATCATCGTTCATGAAAAAACTTGGTTCACCCTTTCTATTAGCCCTTGGTTTAATTATTTTCTCAGCCTCTTTTACAATCGTCTCAGAAGGCAACAAGTCTTCATGTGTATGGTCAGACACAACCTACCGTAACCGAACTTAGTCAAGTTTCTTTCGTGCCTATATCTAAGAAACCGGGGCTCTATCTAATTTTAATTCAAAGCGAAGCCAGACATTTTCTAACTCATGACCATCTTCATTTCCATATGCAATTGGAGGAGGAAGTAATGTAGTATGTGTAGTTCCAGTGTCTAAACCTGGCATTAAAGCACCTCGATCATTATCAATATCTAAACCAATTAAAGACCAGCCAAAACCATGAATCGATACCCAAGGATCTCCAGAACCATCTGCCCATGTACCTGAATCTAACTCTTCATTAGTATCTGCATTCCAAACTGTATATTGTACCTCTACGGCATCACCATCGGTTATATGGACATCTCTTTGTTCTACGCCAGAAAATATATTAATATCTAATTTAACTTCTGAATTGGGGACAGCAACATGCTTTACATCTATACTAATTTCCTGTTCAGAAACACTATCTAGTAATTCAATTTCTATAATTATACTTTCTTTACCCTCTATCCCATTTATAATTACACTATTCTCTCCAGTAACAGCAAAAATGACATTAATAACATCTATTGTAAGCAACAAATCTAATGTTTCATTACCTCTATTGTATATTGCAACACTCGCACGATCACCTTCTCCTTGGTGTTCCCAATCACATCTCAATTCACCCGGATAAAGAAATAAATCGTCTTGTTCTGCTAGACTATTTTCTGGCCATTCCCAATCTCCCTCTCTCGATTCACATGTATCAAATAGTAAATCTGCTTCCCATAACCATCTTCCATTCGATTCTAAGACTTCCGAGTTGGTTGATTCAAATGGATCTAAATTATCTAAGAAATTTTTAGCAGAAATACCAAGCCATACTGAAGTTAGAATTATCATTATTAATGTCATACTGGATAATACTAAAGCTACTCTTGGAATTGCCATCCTGTTTAACCCAAGAGGAATAGGGGGATGCTCAATTTCATCAGGAGTATCTGATATCCAAGACCTTGTCACAATACGTTGTAAAGGCCATCTAACATCAAGGTTAGCATTTAAAGAGTGAAAAATAATAGTTTCTCAGTCTTTTAATAATTCTTTCTCATTCGAAATTCCTAGCCAACCAATAATTCCTAATTCAATTGCAATAAGACTTAACAGAATAAGAATATTATTTTGATTAAATATTTCATTTACAAATATAAGACTAAATAATAAAGCTAAGATCAAATCGATTAATCCCCATATTCTTAGAATCTTCCTAAACTGAATTATTCCAATAATCCATACAATTGTTGAAACTGAAATCATCAATAAACTAAAGTATATTTCATTGATATATCCGGTTGTAATTAGTCCACCAATTATCAGAATATGCGAATCAATAGCCAGAACCATACTCCATCTTTCTTTACCAAATTTACTTGTTACAGATAATGCTACAAGAAGTACAATTCCTATTGTTAATGTCAAATTAGGGATAATATTCAGAATACCATCAGACCATGCTCCAAATGCATAAGCAGCAAGAACAATACCTAGAATTCCCAATCCAGTTGTAGTTGTTTGTTTTGACAAAAATCCTTGCCTTATTGTACTAAATGCAGCTAGTATTCCAGCAGGACCAAAAGAAACCATCACAACTGCTAAGTTTCTCACACCCCTATTACTTCTAACATCATTATTTTTATATTTTATTTCTCTCTTATTTACTATCCAAAAATCACAAATTAATACCACTATTAATAAAAACTCTAGCAAAATCCAAGGAAATCCCCATTGTAAGAAATTATCTCTATCTCCGATTTCATGGAAAGGATTTACTGTAAATGGGAATGGTAGAGATTCATTCATGAGAGTCCCCACAATTCTGTTAATAAGAATTGGAATCAAAAACCAATCAATAGCCACTGGGATTCTATCAATTAAATTATCTTGGTACATTATCGAGATAATTACTAGCTGCATAATAATGACCGCTAAAATAGATATATCCAACATTTCTGTATTACTACTTAGTGGACCAATATGAGAAATATTGTGTATTATCACTAATCCGCAAATAGAAACTGCAATTGGAATTTCTATGCCTAAAATATGCAGTAACTTAATTTCTAGTGATTTAGATCTATATTTTGCAATGGCTACTAGTATACTTGCGAATAATCCTACCATTAGTAAAATCAATGCATTTTGACCTGAAGTCAGTGCATTAACACTGGCAAATGTAAAAACTATTCCTAACATTGTAAGAATAATTATCGGTCGATGAGTGACATCTGAAATGTACAATTGTTCCATAGTTTTAGCTTCATTCATCTCTCTGTTACGCTTTCTTGTTTCTTTCATTGATGCTACCAATGGATTATATTGTTTGATTATATTATTATCTTCAACATTAGCATATTTTTGATTTTCGGTATTCTGAACATTCGCTAACCCTATTCTATGTTGCTTTAGATTAATAGTTTTCAATTCAGCTTTCAATTCTCCTCTTGCAACTAACCAAATTGACATGAAAACAAATAATACTACAGAAAGGTATTTCGGAAGAATCAGTTCTATTTGCCAAGTCAACCCAATCAGACTCATGATTAGAAACAAAGATGCTAAAGTAGATTTAAGAATTTTTTCAATTGCTTCTGCCCTTTTCAGATATATGGTTATTAATATTGTAGTACACAATAGAGCAACCCATGCGATTTCTAAGTCTGGTAAATATCCAGTATTAGATAATTTATTACTAATATTTCTTCTAAATATGGATATCAATAATGGCACACTCATTAATGACATTCCAGTATGAATATGTTCGCTTACGTCGCCATAAAGAACTGGTAATACTGAGATAAGCATTATAATTATGAAAAACTCATCTAATCCATGTTCCCATTGTAAAATTCCTATTGAAACTGTAATGATAATCAGTAAATTATTTTTTTGCCCAATCCTATAGTCCAATATTTCAGAAATAATATGTATCATAATTAATAATGTTAAAACAAATAATAATGTCAATGAATTAAAACCACCTAGTTGACAAATTATTATTATTGAAATCATAGGTAACCATAATCCCATGCCCCATAATTGAAATATTTCTGAATCTCTAATGGTTGCCGAAATTTCTGTTAAGCCCAGAAATTTTGATGCCAAATTGACATTGGATTTTCCTAATTTAATGTTAACAACAGACATCAGTAATAATGAAATTGATAAATATGAAGCCAAAGGATAAATTTCCAAATCTAAAGAATTATTCCAATTTGTAGAGTTTTTAACTATAAAAAATGTTTTTACGATCTCTTCAATAATTTTTTCCAATATTATCCATACCCAAGGCGATAGTACAGTTACTCCTGCTAGTGCAGGAGATTCTCTCTTTATGGCCAGTGCTGCAGTTCCTATGTGTAACAAAGAAAGAAGAGCAAGTAATAATACCCCGCCATCTCCTCCTAAATCTGAAGATTTTGTAGGTACTAGTAGGACTAGAATAATTAGAACCAATACTGAACCAATCCAAAGTACCCTATCACTTACACTATTTTGATCTCTAAGTAGTATAAATCCTGTTAGTATTGAACCAAATATTGTAAAAATATCATATTTATCAAGTAATAAATTATTAGTTATTTGATTCCCAAATAATAATAAAATAATAAAAAAAGGTAAAGTTATGAATATTGGTTTTATTATCCTATCAGTTTCTACTCCTCTCACTCTAAGATATGATCCTCCAAAAGCAGTACAAAGAAATGTTACCATCCCAAGTGCATATCCTAAATCTTGTCTATTTGCTGCTATAGAAAGAAATGCACCAATCATCCCGAGAGAAATTGAGACCCCCCATAGTCCTGGTTTTCCTAAACCGCTGACTTTGAAAGCAATCGAAAACCAATTTTCCTTTTTTGCAAACTTAGCTGCCATTGAAGCATTAAGGCCAGTAATAGACATCAAAAGCAAGAATAATAGTAAAGATGAATCAAGCTTAAGAATAACCAATTCTCCTATTTTAAAACCATCCGTAATGGCATGCATACCAACCCATAAATTGGAAGCAGCAATACCAAGAGATGCCAAATTTCCTGATTTTCTATGTATAGCTAAACTATGTATAATTATTGTTGAAATAAAAATCATACCTGCTACTCCTTGTTCTCCAAGTACAGAACCAGTCGTTGAACCGATTGCTAACAGAACTAAAGTGGATTGTGCAGCGATAGCATCGTGATTATGCCTGTAGGCAAAATATAAATTAACGAAAACCAAGAAAATTAATGATAATACCAAAACCTCTACACTAATAAAATTCCAATTTCTAAACTCAATAATTAGTCCATATAATACCTTCATTGAAATTATAACCCATGTAACTCCAAGCATTTTCATTTTTTCGTTTGGTATCCATATTTCTCCAAGAGTAAACCCAAATCCAGCCAAAAAAATTAAGATTATGGTTGCTAAATATGGAGAAAATGTGTTACCTACTTGAATACTAATAATACTGTAAATAAATATCATTGTGACCATTATTGACCAATGTATTCTTCTTTCTCCTTCTATTGATATTTCTGTTACTATATCGTTAACAGGTGTATTTTTTTTTATTCCATCCCTTTGAATGATTCCCGACGCATCATCCTGATCATCCTGAAAAGGATCAAATAGATCTCCAAAAGCCTCATCTTTTTCCTGTTTCATTTTTTCAGTATTTTCGCTTGTTTCGTTTTTGATATCTATTCCTTCAAGTTGAACATCAAAATCAATTTTGAATTTACGTTCTCGGATAATTCGGTCTTCGT
>TARA_B100001113_G_scaffold80799_1_pt1 | contig 13798 bp, 10 predicted proteins | sample TARA_B100001113 | Tara Oceans TARA_B100001113 (sample SAMEA2622402) | marine metagenome | biome: marine biome (ENVO:00000447); feature: deep chlorophyll maximum layer (ENVO:xxxxxxxx); material: "saline water (ENVO:00002010), including plankton (ENVO:xxxxxxxx)" | depth 50 m | reverse complement strand
GGTAAAAAATATGTAAAGAAAAATGGAAAAATCTACATTTACAAAAAAGATGGGTTGAGAAGAAGAAGAAAAATTCGTGGAAACGTCATTAGTCAAGATACTCGTCAAATAAATTTAAAAGTTGTCGAAGTTGGTAAGAGAACTCTAGGATCAATATTCGGATTAGAGGAAGATGTCTCTGTTGAAGAACCCTCGAATGAAGAGGAGTGAATTGTCAGGAGTGATTAAAGCTGGCAAAATCACAACTCAAACAACCTGAAGTTAATATTGGCATGGTTGGACATGTTGATCACGGAAAAACAACCTTAACAAAGGCATTATCTGGAACATGGACCGATACTCATTCGGAAGAAATGAAAAGAGGAATAAGCATAAAATTAGGATATGCAGATACTGCCTTCTATTCTACCAAAAAAGGTGATTATTATGTCAAAGGGAAGCATCCTAATGGTAAAAATGATATTGAAGAAGAATTCTTGAGAGCGGTTTCTTTTGTAGATGCTCCAGGCCATGAGACATTGATGGCAGTAATGATTTCTGGGGCTTCAATTATGGATGGAGCTTTACTTTTAGTCTCAGCGACGGAAGTATGCCCTCAACCTCAAACCAGAGAACATCTAGCTGCATTGGAGATTGCAGGGATATCTAACATAGTTATTGTACAGAATAAGATAGATATTGTTACGAGAGAAAGAGCTATTGATTCCCACAAAGAGATTAAGAATTTTGTTAAGGGCACTATAGCAGAAAATGCACCAATAATTCCAGTTTCAGCGCATCACGATGTAAACTTAGATATGTTGATCAAAGCGATAGAAGAAACAATTCCCACACCTGTACGATCTGAAGAGGAAAAAGGATTGATGTATGTTGCACGTTCTTTTGACATAAATAGACCCGGAACAAGGCCAAAAAAACTCAAAGGGGGAATAATTGGCGGTAGCGTGGTAGAAGGATCTTTTAGCATAGGAGATAAGATACTAATTGCACCCGGAAGGAGGATTAAAGAAGGTAATAAAATCAGATGGGAGCCACTGGAAACAATAATTGAAAGTGTCAAAGGAGGAGGTTTGGATTTGGAAACTATACATGCAGGAGGTTTGTGTGGTATTGCAACACCTATGGATCCAGTATCCACTAAGGCTGATGAATTATCAGGACAAGTGATGGCGAGAGAGGGTGAATTACCGCCGATATGGAATGAGTTGAAAGTTGATTTAGAGTTACTTGAATTCATGGTATCGGGTTCAGATGAGAAGTCGGACAAAGTCCGACCACTGCAGCCTAATGAGATGTTAATGGTAAATTCAGCGACGGCAACCAGCGTAGGGACGGTGTCCACAATTAAAGGAAAAAAGGCAAGTATTAATCTCAGATTACCAATATGTGCTAAGTCAGGGAGTAGGATAACTCTGTCAAGAAGAATTGGAACACGATGGCGTTTAATTGGCCATGGAACGATAACTGGGTGATATTTTGGTAGGCGTCTTGGTTGACGCATGTGGATGGATAGCATTGATAGAAGCCGATTTGAACATAGATAGTGCGATGATAGGAATTTTAGGAGAATTTGAATTGAAAGTTATTGAAAGTGTCAAGAAAGAGATAGAAAGGTTACCTCTAAAAAAAAGAAAATTATCTCTACAATTAATCGAAAGAAAATGTGACATTATACCAGATATTAATAATATGAGGCACACTGATGATATGCTGATTAGATTTTCAACTGAAAAATCTTGGCCAGTTTTAACTGTCGATAAAGGATTAAAAGAACGGCTAATTATGTCAGGAGGGTCATATATTGAAGTTACTTCAAGAAGAACATTGAGGCTAATCGATTAAGGAAGCGTGAATAAAATATCATCATCATGACCATCCAAGAAACCAATTTTTACTGCAGCATCGATCCATGCATGAGCATAATTAATTGCGCCGAATGCATCTATTAGATTTCCAGAAGCAAGGAAATGACGTGCGTCAGAAGTATAATCATCACACATTCTTAGCATCATAGAAAGTTTCTCTTCCTCATTTTTATTTACAGTAATAGGGGTTGCCTTTGCTCTAGCTTTTGATGTAATCAATAAATATCTTTCAATTTTCTCAACAGTTAACAAAGCATTTTCCATATTTACCACCATTAAAAATAAGATTTTGCTGATTCACTAATTCTAAAAAATCTAGAACGACCTTTCTTCCTAACTGAGAGAATTCCGGCTTTATTCAAACCATTATATATTTGTGAGAGTCTTGGCCTACCGACTTGAAGTAATGCTTGTAATTCACTATCAGAGGGAGAGATTTCTCTCTCTATTGCCTTAGATATGACAATAATTTCAGTATCCGATAAATGTGATGCATATTCTGAATTGAAAGGCTCATCATCATCCCATTTTGGACTTAGGGCTATTTTGGATTTTATTAAGTTACTTTTTTCATCTTTATATTCAACTTCATGATTAAAATTTGATTCTATTGGGCGATTTTCTGGAGTTGTAGTTTCAAACATGGATTGATCGAAAACAATTTCTTGCAATGTACTATCTTGGGATAATGTTGCTTCATTAGAATGGGATTTTTTAGGAAGTGTTTGCTCATTTTTCTTATCTACAGTCCATACTTCTCCTTCAGTATCAAAAACTAATTTATCTTCGTAATTATCAATTTTTCTTTGATCATAGTAAATGTTTCTGTCTTTAACTTCTTGAGAAGTTAATGTATCCCTCACTACATCCTCTTCAATGGTATTGATACTGGCATCGATATATTCTTCATCATATACTTCATCTGATTCTGAATATTTTTTAGGTACCTCCCTTGATCTAGAAATCATACCTCCAAAGGCCCCAAAATCATCCTTATTCGGATTTTCGGAAAATTCTTTAGATATCTGTGCTTTTTCTTTCCATATATTGCCAGAATAATCACTTAAATTGGAATTTTTATCTTCTTCTGTTTCTACCGTCTCGTCTCCGAATTCTTTTTCGTCAAAGTCTTCACTCCAATTAATTAGTGTGAAATCATCGTTTTCTGTACTAATTTTTTCTAGAACTTCAACTTCTTGTATGTATGATTTATCTTTTTCTTGTGTGTCTTCTTCCATTTCTTGAAGATTAAAATAATTATTTATTTCATCTGAGGTAGCTGTATTTTTTTTCTTGACTGGAGTCTTTTCATCTATTTCTTGATTAAGATGACCATTAATTTCAAACAAGGAATCCATATTATCATCCTCTATGAGAGCATCCTCCTCCTTGACATCATCTAGGAATTTCCAACCTAATAATTTTTCTAGAGATCCTATTGCACCAACACCCCTATGCTCATCGACTATATTCTGTAATATATTTACGAGTTCTCGTGGGTTGCCAGAAGTGTAATCAAATAATAAACTCAGGATTTTTTCACTTAATAGCCACCTCTGTTTGGCTTTCTTTCTGACTCTTTTATCAACTAAAGATTGGATATTACTTTTATTTAAATTTTTAAGATGGGCAGGAGAGTCAAATGTATGTAAAATATCTGTTTCTAGATTAGAAAATTGTGAAGGAGTCAAAGAAACTATCACGATAGCTCTTAATCTCTGTAAGATTGGTACTATTCTAGGAAGAAACTTATTCATGTTAACATTTGAAGGGAAATCAAGAGCGATTAAAGGTAAGGGTCCTGATTTAGATTCTAAAGATGTTATCAACGCCTCGGAAATTTGATGAACCGTAGAAGGTATTTCAAAACCTTCCAATGATACAAATATTTCATGTAGTACCTTAATTAGTTGATTTTCTTCAGGCCAATACTGACAAACAATACTGGTCGGAGTAGTAGTACTTACCGCATTAATGACAGAAGTCTTACCTGAACCTCTTTCTCCAACTAATAATATCATTCTTGGAGATCCCGATCGTATTAATTCCGCCCAAGATGATAGTAGATTATCACGGCCAACTATTTCATCTACTCTGGATGGTTCAATCGGCCGACCATCGAAAGGGTTTCCACGTAATGAAGGCATAGAAAGTTTAGAATTACCTTCTAACACCATAATCTCTCAGTAAGAGCATAAACATATAATATTGACGCTTACTAACGGTATAAAAGTCATAAATTTACGGGTTATTTTTCTACACCAGGAAGATTTTTTGAAGATAATTGTCCTTAGTATTATGTTTTTATTAAAAAATGTTTAACGCTTTATTAACGCGATATTAACGTATAATTAAAGCGTTAATAAAGCGTTAATGAAGATTGACGGCGAAAACAGAATATAATTTGCAATATGTTATTCGCAAATATTAGAAGTACACACCATTAGGAACACTCGATAATATGCCAGTAGACAATAGTCGCCTAGAGGGTTTTTACAAACTCTCCGTATCAGAAAGAAGAATGAAATTAGCGGAAATAGCAAATCTTGACGATGAACACCTACAAGCTTGGGCTGCAAATGGAGAACTTAGTGAAGATGCTGCAGATAGGATGATAGAGAACGTAGTTGGAACATACTCACTACCAATTGGCGTTGCGACAAATTTTGTCATTGATGGTGAGCATTACTTGATTCCTTTTGTGTTAGAAGAGCCTAGCGTAGTGGCAGCTGCAAGTAATATGGCCAAAAGATGTATTGCTAATGGTGGTTTTATATCAAATAATGATGAGCCAGTAATGATTGGACAAATACAGATAGTAAATTGCGAAGACTCAGATAAAGCGAAAAGAGATATTTTATCTTCTAAAGAAGAATTAATTCAGAAATGTAACGAAGTAGATCCCATTCTTGTTAAATTTGGAGGAGGATGTAGAGATATAGAAGTTAGAATTATCGATACAGAATCTGGTCCAATGGTCATTGTGCACCTATTGGTTGATTGCAGAGATGCGATGGGTGCTAATGCCGTAAACACAATGGCAGAAACAATAGCTCCATTACTCCAAAATATTTCAAAGGGAACTCCGATATTGAGAATAATTAGTAATCTCGCGGTTCACAGATTAGCAAGAGTCAGTGCTACCTTTACCCCCGAAGAAATGTCGGACAAAGGAGATGATAGAGAAAAAGGATCTCAAATTATCGAAGGTGTCCTTCAGGCATATCATTTTGCAAAAGCCGATCCATTTAGAGCCACAACACACAATAAAGGAATCATGAATGCTATTTCATCGGTTGCGATTGCCTGTGGGCAAGATTGGAGAGCTATAGAATCAGGAGCGCATAGTTATGCTTCATACAAAAATAGCCACAAATATGGCTCACTAACGCATTGGGAGAAGAATTCAGAAGGTAACTTAGTGGGGACTATTGAGCTCCCCATGGCTGTTGGATTAGTGGGCGGTGCAGTAAGAGTTCATCCGGCTGCTCAGGCGAATGTAGCATTAATAGGAGTTCAAAGTGCTAATGACTTATCTAAAGTAATGGCCGCTTCAGGTTTGGTACAAAATTTGGGTGCATTGAGAGCCTTGGCAACTGTGGGAATACAAGCAGGACATATGAAATTACACGTCAGAAATATGGCCGTAACTGCGGGTGCAGAAGGAGAAGAAGTAGATATTGTTGCTTCAAGGTTGAGAGAAAAGGGGATCAGAATTACACAAGCGGCAGTAATAGAAGAAATAAAACAATTGAGAATGGAATAATTTAGTTACTTATCCTCCTGAGATTCTGAATTACTTTCAGAAAATTCAGAAATAGTCATTTGTTCATCAGGTGCAAGTGAAGCTGCCAATTGTGCACTAGTAAGTCCCATATTATTTGCTTCCTCCCTAAACCATGTACGAACTTTACGAAATTCTACTTCGGGACAACCAAAATATTCAGCAAACCTTCTAGTTGTGGTTAATCTCCTAGTCAAACCATCTCTTCTTCTATCTATTAGGCCTCTGTTTGATAATTCTCGTACATGATCATATGCACGCTGACCTAACATATCTACGAGTTGGGACTGGCTCATTGGTTGGTGATAAGCAATTAAAGCAGCAGCCGGCAGTAATCTTTGAGGAATATCAGCTCTGAACGAATCTGGAAGGAACAGCGAAAGTCCAGTTTTTACTTCCAATATCCAACGTCCTGAAACTTCAGTTAATTGTAATGCACCTTCTTTACGTCTCTTTATTGTTAAGCGTAAACTATTCAAAGCGTCCTCCACCTCTGAACTAGGTTTACTTACCAATTCAGATATTTCAGTGACAGACAATGATTTACCTGCACTAAAAACTATGGCTTCTAAAATAGTGTTTAAATTCGGTTCAGACAATTTTATTATCCTCCAGAATTAATTCGGGATGTAGGCGTTTAGTCAGAGTAGTGAAATCATCAGCATCCTTCCATAAATTTTCAAGAATTATTTTTCCATTACTTCCCTCTTCTTGAGATATGTCGACATAACCCCTATTGGTCAAGAATAAGGCTGAAACTAATGCAGTTACTTGGGCTTCTGCTTTTGCTTCTTCTTCATTCATTCCCGATTTTAATGAATTTTTGTTTAGAGTAGAGACTATATCGCCAAGTTCAACAGATGGTATAGTTTCACTTGTATTATTTTTTAGAGCATTCCATGTGCGTTTTAAATCGTTTTCTAAGTTTTCTACATGCAAGCTACCACTAAACCTTGCTCTTGCACGTTCATTAGATTCTCTACGTTCTTTGGCAATAGTTTCTCTTAATCTTTGTTCTTCTGCTAATTTTCCTGCAGATTGTAAGCCCATTAGTAACTCAACAAGAGTAACCGGCCTACTTTCATCACGGTGTATACGACCTTCAAACATAGATGGTAATTTTTCATCTGCAGCACCGGACAAAACTCCTAAAGAAAAATTATAATCTTCATCATCGAATTCAGTTTCCCAGCCACCTTCAAAATCCCATACTTCTTCTTCTTCGTAATGAAGTGATTTTTCTTGTCTATCTATTAGTGAAGATGCTTGATTTCTTAGGATTGACCAAGCCATTCGCACTAACTTACCACATGTTGGTAAATCGATATTTTCGGTTTTTTCAATCCTTTCATTGAACATCTCCAAAAATATAGTAAGATCTACGTCCCATGGATCTAAATCTGAGGAATTGAATAATTGAAACACTAAGGCAACTGAACGATCAAATGGATCTATCAAGAACTGGTGTTCAGCTTCTTCAAGAGATGCCAATTCGAGTAATCTATCCAGATAACGACTCGTTTCTAAATCGATGGCCCCCCCAAGTAATTTTGCAACAATATCTTCACGCATATCAGTCTCGAAAATAGACAAAATTAATCCTCCTCAGGGCTTATTATTAGTTCTTCTATTTCTTCTTGTATAACTTTGATATTTGCATTTTGTTGTATCTCATCAGTCAATTCATCAGTTCTATCTCTTAGAGAATGTAAACTTTTACCAACTATTTTTTCATCTTTATTTTCTGTCCCAGCCCTACTTACCAATCCACCAAGACTCTTTGGAGTACCTAATGGTTCGGGGGTACGTGGCATCTTTTCCGCTTTAGGCAATTCAGGCATCGCTGCCTTTTCTGCTTCCGAAGCGGCTCTAGCTTTTTCTTCAGCTTCTAAATCTTCTCCAAGTTGTAAAGCGGCAGCTCTATCAAAATCTGTTATTCTTCTACTACATCCATCGCCTGCATGGGTGATTCCAATATGATGATCTGCTAAAGTCAAACTCACTTTCCTCAAAGTTACCATAATGAATTGCGCTCTTTGACTACGCATTCTACAAAGTGTTGCGATTCGTTCAGAATTAAATGGGTCAAGATTTTGATCTACCTCATCGAAATAATAAAACGGAGATGGTTCATAATCTTGAATTGCAAATATTAAGGCAAGAGCGGCCATGGATTTTTCTCCACCAGATAAAGCAGTTCTTCTTGTATTATGGCTCTTACCAGGTGGAACACATGCCATTTCTAAACCTCCTTCAAATGGATTCTGCATATTTTCAAGTTTCAAAGAACCTGAACCTGATGGTTGTAATATCTCATAAACCCTACTAAAATTATTATTTACATGAGAAAATACGGAAAGTAGACGTGTTTTACGTTCATTTTCTAATTTTTCTGCAATCATTATTAGATGTTCCCTTCTTTCTCTCAATAATTTCCCATCAGAAATTAAATCTGCTATACGTTCAACAGCAATATCATATTGCTCTATTGCCAACATATTCACATCTCCAAGATGACTGAGGCGGCGTTCAAGTCCCTGCACACTTTTTTCCGCCTCAGACATGGTTGGAAGTTGAATATCCCTAGAAGGTAAGGAAATTTGTGAATTTTTCAATTCTTCAGCCATTTGGTTGACATTAATACCCTTTTGTTTAATTTGGGAATTTAATTCATCTACTCTTGAAGACAATGTCTGTCTATCTTGAGATAATTTTGCAACATATGCCCTCAGACTGGCACGTTCCTCTAAAATAACATCTCTGCGATCATGGAGTATTTGCTGCTCTTCATCAAATTGAGAGGATTTTACTTTTAATTCAATTAATTTTGAGTCAGCATTTTTTATAGAATGAGTAAGATTATCTATTTCTATTTCAGAAGATTTAATTATTTCTTCCTGTAATAAAATTTGACGTGAAATTTCATCTACTCTGGTTTTTAATAATTCTAATGTATGTTTACCAGTGTGTATTTCAGCATCATAAGCAATTCTTGATCTTTCGGCTTCAGTTCTTGTAATTTCTGCGTTCCTTAATACCTCGGATAAATGATCTGGGGTGTGATTTTGGAGATTTTCTGCACAATTTACACGCTCTTTCTTACATTGTTCTAATAAAATAAGATTATCTTCACATGCCTTGAAAAATATTTGCCTTTTTTTATCAAGATTGTCGTATTCCTTTTTGGCTTGCTTAAGCTTATCGCTCACATCTTTAACCAGCCTTTGTGACCTTTCCATATCGGCTTTCCAATTACGAATTTTTACAGAATGGTCACTGTCATCTAATCCATGAATCTGGGCTCTCAGCAACTGCTCATTTGTTCTCAATTCCCTTAGAGCAGCATCCACAGTAGAATAAATCAAACTTGCTTCGTCTACCGCACGCTCATATTTGTCCAAGTTAGAAATGGAACCATCCCCTCCGAAGGAGAGTTTATCATTTCTAATTTTAGATCCTCCTGTCATGGCTCCTGAGCTTTCTATAACAGAACCGTCTAAAGTCACCATACGTACTCCTCCCATATTTGTCCTAGCAATATTCATATTTTCTACAATCAATGTATTTCTTCCAGCATATTTTATCGCTATTTCAATTTCCTCATCATAATCAAGCAAGTCATGAATAAAACCGATTATACCAGGATTTCTGGCCACCAACAGAGTTCTGCCTTGTGGCCTATTGACTATGAGTTTGTTTAGAGGAAGGAAAGTGGCCCTTCCTCCTCCATTTTTACTTAACCAAGATATGCACTGCGATGCAACATTATCATCTTTCACTACAATACTTCGCAATCCGTTACCTAATGCATGAGCCAAAGCACTTTCATGAGATGGATTTTTTGGTGTTGCCAATTCACCAAGTGTCCCTAAAATACCACTAATCTCGCCACTCTGCCTTAGTTTTGATAATGCTGCAATTGTCGATGCAGAACCTGGACGAGAAGATTTTGCCTCTTGTCTTGCACGTGCCTTTTCTAATTCACGTTCTGCATTTCTTAATTTAGCCTCTGACCTATCTCTGTCTCCACATAAAAGATTATCTTGTTTTTGGATTTTTCTTAATTCTTCGGCTAGGGAAGCCCTATCAACAGAAGGCAATGTGTTATGGAGATCTTCTCCTAATAATTCTTGATCATCTCTATCCAATGTAGCTGATTCATATTCTGATTCCAAATCTGCTAATTTATCTGAGGCTATTTGGCATAATTGTTCTGCTCTATCATAATCTAATTGAGATTTAGCATATTTTGATTGAGCTACGTTTTCAGATTCTGTGGCCTGTCCTAATTTCCTATTCAAATCGCGGCCATGTTTATCTCCAGACTGTATGGCTCTTCTAGCTTCTTTTTCTTTAATATCAGCATTTTTTAAGCATTCTTTAGCATCGGAAACGGCTTTTTTCGCCTTGATTAGATTATTTTCTGCATCTTCACGTGCTTTTTCTGCTTTGATTAATTCTTTTTTAGAAATTGTTATTTCCTGCTTTGCAAGGATTATTTTTTTCTCTTGATCACCTATTCTATCGGCGCCTGATTCTATTAATATTTCAAACTCTTTTATGCTATCTAAAATATCTTTTGCGTCTCCACCTAACATTTCTTCAAGACTATTAGAAACTTTAACCATTTCTTCATCGAATTCATTTACCTTTTTTGCACTGATAGAAAGTTCGGAAGAAATTATTTCCTTTTCATTGATATATCTAGATCTTTCATCCCCCAGAAGTTTTAATTCATCAACCTTATTTTTAAATCTAGATTGTTGTAGAATTATTTTTGATTTATCTAAATCATCCTTTAAATCTTTGAATTTTAATGCTTGTTCCCTCTCCTTACCCAAATCTTTGAGTCTTTTCTTTTGATCTTCCTCAAATATATCGATTGTCTCTATACTATTTTCTACTTTCTTTTTTTGATTATTTGCCTTTCGAATTTCTTCATCGTAAGCAGTAACACCTGCTACTTCTTCTAAAATTCCTCTTCTTTTATGTGGAGTCATAGTTGCAAGATTGGTGACGTCTCCTTGGAGGACGATATTGTATCCATCACCTCTCAAACCTGCTTCGGCCAATATTCTGCGCATTTCTGTAGCAGTACAAGGATTTTGATTTATTGAGTATGATGAAATAGGATCTCCTTTTCTATTCAAGCGTACGGATCTAGTAAATGATACTTCTCCAGTTTCTATTCTGAGCCGTCTTCTTCCATCTGCCTCTGGAATATTTGAAAAAACTAATGTTGCACTCATATTTTTGGCTGGTTTTCCAGTTCCTCCTCCATTAAATATCAATTCTGTAACATTAGATGCCCTCAAAGCCCTAGTAGATTTAGGACCTAAAACAAATTGTATTGCATCTCCGCAGTTACTCTTTCCTGAACCATTAGGGCCTGTTATACCGGTAAATCCCTCTTCCAAAGGAATGTTAACAATTCCTCCAAATGATTTGAAATTTTCTAACTCTATTCTAGTGAGATGCATCCCATCACCTTATTCATCTACGAAAAATCGCTGACGACATTTATCGTCTCGTGCCCTTGAGGATTATGAAGGTTGAGGAGGACTTTGTTTACTCAATGCGATTATTGGACAATTGGAAAAATGCCAGAAGTATTCAGATTTGGCAGTACGAAGATTCTTGATTGGATGCCATTAGGGGCATTTATGGAAACGCCTCAACCATTATTGATGGATCCTGTAGATGTAGCAGTCATAGGTTCAGGAATTGCGGGTTTATTTCTCGCAGTAAAATGTGCAAAGGCCGGACTAAAGGTCGCTGTAATCACAAAAAAGGAAATTTCTACATCTTCAACAAATTGGGCGCAAGGAGGGATTGCAGGAGTATTAGATACCGACAATAAAGAAGCTCTAGAAATGCATGTCAGGGATACTTTGGAATGTGGAGGAGGATATTGTAATGAAGAAGTAGTACGTTCAGTTGTTAATGAGGCTGCAGATAGAATAAATGACTTAATCAAACATGGCGTTAGATTTGATATTGGAGCTGAAGGAGAATATGATTTGAATAAAGAGGGTGGGCATTCTGATTATAGAATACTTCATTCAAAAGACCGTACAGGTGCGGAAATTGAGAGAGCATTGACAAAAGATGCACATGGTGAAATTGATGATAATTTTAAGATTCTCGAGAACTGGATGGCCGTTGATTTGATCCAGAAAGAATATGGTGATGTCAGAAAAGGAGTCTCTGGAGTTTGGTGTCTAGACCCAAAGGGACTAGTGCACACCCTTCCTGCAACAAATATTGTTTTGGCAACAGGCGGAGCGGGAATATTGTATAAAAAAACTACTAATCCAATTGTAGCTACTGGAGACGGGGTTGCTATGGCCAATAGAACTGGAGCGGACATTGGAGATATGGAGTTTTTTCAGTTTCATCCAACCGCAATAGGATTAGATTCAGGCGATACTTTTCTTATAACTGAAGCATTAAGGGGAAATGGGGCTATACTGATGACTATTACGGAGTACAGAGAATGGAAAAATCAAGATAATAATAATCCCGATAATTTCTCATATATGCATAATTATTCCTCACGGGGTAGTTTAGGTACCAGAGATGTCGTAGCAAGGGCGACCGATTCAGAGATGAAGAAGAGTGGCGATAAGCACGTTTTACTCGTAACTGAGCATTTAGATGCTAAAAAATTAGTAATTAAATTTCCGACTATAACACAAAAATTAGAAACTTATGGAATAAAAATAGGGTTTGATGCGATACCAGTAACGCCTGCTGCCCACTACATGGTCGGAGGAATTATAGTTAACTATGAAGGACAGGCAAAATCTAATGGCCATATTATCACTAATTTATATGCAATAGGTGAAGTATCATGCACCGGACTCCATGGTGCAAATAGACTTGCTTCAAATAGCCTTTTGGAAGCAGTAGTTTATTCAAATAGAGCCGCCGAGAGTATAATTAATAATATTGATTTAGATTATAAAAATAATATTAATGACGTCCCTATGTGGAGAGCAGAAGATTTGGATATTTTAGTTGAGCATGCTCCTTTGAGAACTGATTTAGAGGCCCTTAGAGTTACTATGAGTTCAGATGTAGGAATCGTCAAAAGCCATTCGAGATTACAAAGAGCGAAAAGAAGAATACAACATATCTCAGATGAGGTTGAGATGATTTGGAAAACCTGTAAGCCTACACAAGATTTGGTAGAGTTACGAAATCTTATTGACGTGGCTAAATTAGTAGTTAAGGCATCTATTTCCCGGGATGATAATATTGGCTTACACTACAATAAAGATTTAGAAAACTAAGCAAATTATTCTAAAAAAGGAATTACAGGGAAAGAAAATATGACGTAAAAATCAAATTCCTGATAATTTTTGCATTCGTGTATACCATGGCTGAACTAAATCATGACTCTCTAATATATCAAAGCCATAAAGCCCTTGCATTGATCTTAGTATACCATAATTTGCAAAGTCTGCACCGTTAGGAATTTTGCCCCCAAAAAATTCTCCTTCAAATCCTTTAGCCAAATTATCTAATTGGAATTTTAGATTATCACGTGGCTTTAATGGAAATTTTTTTGCCCGACTCCGGCCAACAAAAAACATTATTATTGCACCTAACCACTTATTTATTATGCGGCTAGTGAATGAAAAATTATCAACCTTAGTAACATAATCAAGTGCTTTAAGAGATGTGAAATATGAAGAATAAATGACGGCAACTATGGATTTTCCTAATATAGAATTAGAAAAATCCATCCATTCATCTTGTTTTTCATCTACTCCATATCTAGGAAATTTATCATCTCCCTTCTCATCTATATAATGTAAGATGAAGTTTGAGTCATTTACTTGAGTCCCATCTGAATCAACAAAAATAGGAACTTTTTTCCAATTGGACCACTGTAATTCAGTGTGTTTCATAGGATTTACTTCAACCTTAGAATATTTTATTCCTCTTGAACCAAGCAGTGCTTTGACCTTGAAGCAAAATGGGCATGTTTCATAACAATACAAGGTAGGCAAGTTATCTACTAATTTATCCGGAACTTTCTTGTCCTGTATCCCTGAGGTCGGTTCTTCCGTGATTGAGTCTGACATAATACTGGGAAGTATCATTACTTAGTGAAATATTCGGTTAAAAAATCTTAAAAAAA
>TARA_B100001113_G_scaffold56212_1_pt1 | contig 13818 bp, 10 predicted proteins | sample TARA_B100001113 | Tara Oceans TARA_B100001113 (sample SAMEA2622402) | marine metagenome | biome: marine biome (ENVO:00000447); feature: deep chlorophyll maximum layer (ENVO:xxxxxxxx); material: "saline water (ENVO:00002010), including plankton (ENVO:xxxxxxxx)" | depth 50 m | reverse complement strand
CTATGTCTATGTTCACTTCAACTATATTGATGTGGCTAGGTCGTCTTGAACTACTAACTGTACTTGTATTATTACATCCAAGGACATGGTCTTCAGATTAACTAAAAGAGTCCAAAGTAAATTGATTAGTTGTGTTTGTTGATTTATCCTGAACTATTGACTCTAAATTTTCTGTAACCTCTTGTCTTAACTCCTCTTCATCGAATAATCTCATTACAGATTTAGAAATGTCTTCACTTTTGGATAAACCATTTAAGAAAAGATGATCTTCTCCGTTAAGTCCTAGTTTTTTTGTAATTCTGATATCATTAATATCATTTCCCATCTTTTCATCATGGATAGCCAAAAGTATTGGCCACAATTCTTCTTTTACAGAAGATTTACTGGAACTCAAATCTTTAGAGATTTTATCTATTATATTTCGAGAGGACCAATCTCCACTACTTCTCCTAAGAAAGTTTGGATAACCAAGAAATATTCTCGAATTAGGGCTCTTCGATAGGGGTATTATTGCAGCCTGTGCAGGGATATTTGATCCCCAGTACCATGAACGATATGCTCTATTTGTGAATTTTGTTGCCAATGCTCTATCTGCTAAACACATCGCTTTACTGATTTTTTCTAATTCACCTTTCTTGAAAACTATTTGATTATTCCATGCAAACCATGCCAACATTTCATCAGGATCTTTATCTGAATTTATCATTATTTCAGTAGCACTATCACTACTTCTACTTCTGTATATTAATTCTAATGATTTAAAAACATCAATTTGTACGTCTCTCTTAGATACGCTAGACATTTGACTCACATTTTCATTTTTTATGTGTCCATTACTAATAACGGAGAGTGCTTGTAAATCATGAATCAATGATCTTAAATCACCCACATTACTTTTTACTAAAGAATCCAAAGCGCCCTGGTCTATTCCAATCTCTTCATTTATAATGATTTTTCTTGCTATTTTTTTCAAATCTACTACTCCTACTCTCTTGAATACAATTTCTTGTGATAGTCTCAATACTCTATCTCTATTAGCTCTCCAATTTGTATTTCCCCACAATCTCATAGGGTCATTACATGTCATAATTATTGGATGATTACTAGTTTTTAAGAGGTTGATTAATTCTCCTTTACCGCCCTTATCTCCCTTTATTTTCATATTCTCTTCTTCTAAACTAAAATTAATCTTTTCATTTGAAATTTGTGTAAATCCTCCACTCAAATGATCTACCTCATCTAATAAAATTAGTGTTTTCCCTGACTTCAAAACTCCGTTACTAAAATTATCTAAAGAAATATGCTGTGAACTTCTTGTAGCGGTACTTCTAATCGCTGCAGCATTCCGTTCCGCTGATGCGTTCATCTCTATAATGGACCAATCTTTTTCATTGGCAACAGCTCGTGCTAAAGTTGTTTTTCCTACTCCTGGGGGGCCAGATAGTAAAATACCTCTTTTTTTAGGTATTTTGCCAGATTCCCATTTTTCTAGCCAGATCCTTATTTTCTCTATTTGCTTTTGATTCCCTTCCATTTCATTTATGTCCTTCGGACGGTATTTTTCCGTCCAATCATGGAACGCCTCGTCCTCATCCACACATTATCCTTTAATCGGCGACACATCAAGATTTTTATTCTAAAAACATTTTTCCAATACTTTTATTGTTTAAGTGATGTAATATTTCTTCTATACTTGCTCTAATTTGGAATTGATCATCCCTTCTCCTAACTGTAACTGTCTTATCTTCCTTACTTATATGATCAACAGTAATTGTCCATGGAACTCCTATTTCATCAGCTCTTGCATACCTCCTGCCTATGGATTTACTCGTGTCCATTTCCACTCTTACTCCGGGAATTGAATTAGCAATATTTGTTATTTCTGATGCTATTTTATCCATTCCATCTTTTTCGAAAAGTGGTAATATAATTGCATCAATGGGTGACACCTTGTCATTGAATTTCATCATAGTATAATCCTCTCCTTCTTTCACCAACTCTTCATATGAATGATCAAGAAGATGCCAAATAATTCTATCTATTCCAAAAGCCGGTTCAATTACATGAGGCGTAAACCATTCTCCTGATATATTGGTTTCAATTTCTTTAATTTCTACCATATCCCTTGTAATGTTTACAGTATTTCCATTGTCTAATTCAACTTTTTTAGGCCAATTATCATCATCTTCTAATTCTTTTAAAGCTTCAATAACTGCGCCCGATTCTTGTTTAAATATTGGTCCAATTACTGACGTTTTAGGAGAGATAACTATCCTTTTTTCGACAAGAGTCTCATCAAATGATCTCCATGCTTTCATTAATTTTGAACCAGAATTAGAATTTTTCTCATGTGATTCTAAATCATGACATGTTCTATTAGCAATTCCTACGCATTCTATCCATCCATATTCACCAAAAATTTCACAATCCCAACAATCTGATGCATAGTGTGCCATCTCTGTAGAAATGTGTTGTCTAAATCTGATTCTTTTCGTATCTATCCCTATTTCTGCTAGAAATTCCCATGTTTTCAATAAAATCGATGCTACAGTGGGATGTTTGACTAAACCCATAGCAAATGCCTTTTCCAATGTTATATTATATTCCAAATCAAAACCACTTTCGGGATCAGGAATAAAATTAATTAAAGAATTATTAGATGATAAATCTTCCAGAGGAGGATTTTTGGGATCAATGAAGTATTCTAATTCAGCCATATTAAATTCCCTTAATCTTATCATCCCCTGTCTTGGACTTATTTCATTTCTATATCCTTTACCAATTTGGATAGCACCGAAGGGTAATTTCTGTCTAAAATGACGGTAAAGTGATGGGAATAGCATAAACATTCCTTGGGCAGTTTCAGGCCTCATGTATGCTACTCGCTGATTTTTCATAGCACCAATGCTAGTTTTAAACATCAAATTCATTGGTTTTGCCGGTGACCACTTACTTTCATGGCAATTAAGACATATTATTGATTTATTTGTTAGTATTTCATTCATTTCTGAAATCTCGATTGTTTCTGGTTCATCATGAATATTTGCAATTAAATGGTCTGCTCTGTATGTACTGTTACAATTCATACAAACCGTCATCAAATCATTAAATTCTCCTACATGGCCACTAGCGATTAACACTTGCTCTGGAGTTATAGTTGGCGAGTCAATTTCTACAATATCACCTTGATTAATCCAATGATCTAGCCAAAAATCTGTAACCTTCCTTTTTATTCTTGCACCAACAGGGCCATAATCAATAAGTCCTGAAATACCTCCATATATTTCAAATGAGGGGAGTATAAAACCTCTTCTTTTTAAGATCGAGGTCAGTCTGTCTAATCGCTTCTCTTCAGACATATTCAATATACTGACTTAGCCTAAAGTCTTTCAAACCATCGTAAAAATTACAATAATTATGTCCTTATCTTCAATTGATTTTATTTTTTTTTCTTATATTTTAAGTTCTTTTCATATCAAATCAGAGAAGCATTCATTTATGATTTCAATTCCCTTGACGTCGTAAGGTGCGATAAAAAAAATGCCAATTATTGAATATGTTGATACTAAAATGGAGACCTCCGAACTTCTTGAGCGTCTATGCCCTCCAGTTCGTAATTGGTTTGTAGATAAATTTCCTGATTTTACCGACCCTCAAAAAACAGCCATCCCTCAAATTCTGAATGGTGAACATTTACTTTTATGCTCTCCTACAGGTTCTGGAAAAACTCTAACTGCTTTCTTATCAATAATAGATGATTTAGTAAGGCGTTCATTAGACGGTTCTCTGACAAATGATGTTCAATGTATTTATATTTCTCCAATCAAAGCACTTGCTAATGACATACAAAAAAATCTTATTGGTCCACTAATGGAAATTAAAGAAAGATTTTTACCTAATAGGGCTAAAGATATCAAAGTAGGATTAAGGACAGGAGACACTCCGCAAAAAGAAAGAGAAAGGATGCTTAAAAATCCACCTCACATACTAATAACTACTCCTGAATCTTTAGCTTTAGCCTTAGCATCGAAAAGATTTAGGCCCATTTTAAATGATATGAAATGGATGATAATTGATGAAATGCATTCCCTAGTCCCCACTAAAAGAGGGACCCATCTATCACTAAGTTTGGCACTAATGGATTCTGTAATTGATTCTGATGTACAACGAATTGGAATTAGCGCTACAATGGAACCATTAGAAGCCGTTGCAGAATTTCTAGTTGCAAGTGATTCTAGAGAAAGTAAGTCAGAACCCCAAAAAGTTTCTATCGTGAAAATTTCCGGATCTAGAGACTTAGATTTAGATATAATCCTCCCCTCTCCTCGCTTTTCATCCATTCCTGTTAAAGAAATTCTTGAGAAAAATATTGAGGTGATAAAGCAATTAGTTGAAGCCCATACGACGACTTTAGTATTTGTTAACACAAGAAATATGACTGAAACAGTGGTACAAAAATTGAAAATAGCAGGTCTTCAAGGGGTTGAAGGCCATCATGGATCAATGGATAAAAATATCCGTTTAGATGTAGAGCAAAATTTAAAACACGGTTTACTTAGATGTGTAGTCTCATCATCAAGTTTAGAAATGGGTATAGATATAGGATCGGTAGATTTGGTAATTCAAGTTAGTTCTCCGGGTTCTATTGCTACAGCATTACAACGTATAGGACGTGCTGGACATCAAGTTGGTGGATTGCCTCGGGCACGTTTCTTGCCCAGTTCGCCTCATGATTTACTAGAACTTGTAGCATTACAAACTGGAATTCTTAGGGGTAATATGGATCTGCTAAAATTTCCTGAAAACTCTTTGGATGTCTTAGCGCAATTTCTGATTGGCCTAACTATAATTAGAGAATGGGATATCGATGAAGGCTATGATTTAGTTTCTTCGTCATGGCCATACCGGAATCTACCCTATGACGACTACATAGAAGTCCTCGACCTTCTTGAAGAAGAAAGGCGTATATGGGTTGACTGGGAAGAAAATAGATTTGGGAAAAGAGGGTACGCCCAAATGATTTATTATACCAATATCGGAACAATTTCTCCTGACAATAATTACATGGTTTTAACTGGTGATGGGACACTCGTTGGTCAATTATCATCTTCATTTGTGTCAAGCCTCAGAGGAGGTGATGTTTTCCTTCTAGGAGGATCAACTTATCGAGTTTCAAGTATCAGAGGATCTAGAGTAAATGTTGTTTCAGCTACTGGATATAGGCCTACCATACCGTCTTGGACGGGCGAAACCGCGAGTCGTAGTCATGAATTAAGTCAAGAAGTTTTAGATTTATTAAGTATCATTTCAATTCAATCCCGACTGGGTCTTGACAATAGAATATTTTTTAGAGATGCTTTAGGATTAAATAAACCAGTAGTAAATGCTATTTCTCAGTTTTTAGATGAACACGGGGCTACTACATTTCAAGTCCCATCCAGTGATAGAATTTTAGTTGAGCAAGTTGAATCTCCATTGCCTACATATGTAATTACTACTTGTAGAGGTAGAGCCTTTAATTTGGCTCTAGGATATTTATTTGCTGGAATTGCAGCTAAAGATGACATAACTATCCATGAACTATCTTTTGATGAAAATGGTTTTATGATAAAATTAAGCCACGAAGTAGAAATTTCTATAATTCCTGAAATATTCAAAAATGATAATAGTGAAGAAATATTACAACGTTATTTAATTGATTCCCAATTATTTGCAAAAAGGTTTAGGGAAATCTCATCCAGAAGTATGCTAAATCCTAGAAGGATTGGTGCAGATGAAGTAAGTCCTAAACAATTTTTACAGAAGGCAGATCAAATACTCCATAAACATCGTCAGATGGATGATTCAGTACTTGTCAGAGAAGCAATGAATGAAATCTTAAGTTCTGATCTTGATATGAACCAACTCCGTGATTTTATTTCCAGAATGGATAGCGAAGACGTTAGGATAGTTCATCGTAGAGTCAAAATGCCGTCTCCTCTAGGTATGACTCTATTCATGTCCTCGTTTGAAGATTTATTGTCATTAAGAACTAGGGCTTATCTAATTAAAGATGTAGATCCTGAAATACTCAGACGCCTTTTGGGTGCTAGATCATTAGCAACCGATCTAGATAAATCAAGATTAGATGAATATTATCAATCTAAAGTAGCAGTGCCTAGTGATGCTGCGAGCCTTTTACGTCTAATGGATATGGGAGGAGGTTTGGAAAAATCTCTAACTAATCCATTATATGGTGAAAAATTAAAAGAAATTGATATAGATACTACACGAAAATGGGTATACGAATTAGCAGAAAGAGGTTTAATTACCAAAATACGTTCTACCGATGATGATAAAATAGATAATAAGTGGTTTTCAATGAGGATGGCTGAAGTCCATGGTACACTGGGTTGTTTGTCGGTAGCTGGTGCTGCAAATATGGAAGATTTACGATCTTTGTATACTGGAGGTTTAAATTTTGAGATGGGTGAAAACTTTACAAACGGTAAGCCAGATTCATGGAAAAAGACATATCTCTCAGACCCTATGGACTGTCTCAGACTCAAATTACTAGATATGTTGGGCTCTGAAGGGCCTCAAACAACTGAACAACTGAGCTCTAGATTACCATTCCCATTTGCTCAAGTTGAATCAATATTACAAGAATTAGAGATACAAAATCTTGTTTCAATAGGATTTTTTACACAAACAAATGAAGGAGAGTTTATACTTAGAGTTGATGAATATCGTATAACAGGTGGCCAAGTAGATGTAGTTGATTACAGGACTTTACAAACGCTATTGCTCCAAAAATCTTTCAAATTATATAATGAGCCAAAAGATGCTATACGTTCTTTAATAATGGTTCAGAGAAGGGACGAATTATTACATAGGGTCGAAAATTATAGATTTAGAGATTGGACAGATATTAAACATGATACCGATGTTTATAATGGTAGATTACTACATAATAGGGTCGGATACACGCTCGGAGACCAATTACCCATATTCTTGGGGCTAAGAGGCGAACCATGGATTGGCGACCTGGAGCAAGAACTTCTTGATAAAATACCAAAGGATGGTATTTCTCGTACTGATTTATTCGCTGATTACCCAAAAGGAAAGGATCATATTCATATACAGAGGACTGTAAAAAACGCTTTAGGCAATTTAGAACGACAACTTCTTGTTGCCAAACAGTATATAGCAGTGCCCAATAGAAAAAGATCTTTAGCTGTTTTCAGAAAATTACACGGAGTTATCCAACCTTTGTCATTTGAAGATGCTCTTAATAAATTAATTCAACAAATAGGACCAGTTAGGTTACATACTCTTAGATTCTTTGTTAGTCAGCCAGTAGAAGAACTAGCTGAAACTCTCAGACATCTTGAAACCCAAAAGAAAATTGTACGTGTTGTTGCTCTACAGCCAGATCCAACTGATTATTATTCTTCAGTTGAAGATTCAAAAATTCTCCTTTCTCCGTTGGCTGAAGACAGAAAAATGAGGATTTTAGCCCAATCAGATCCATTTTGTAGTAGGTTCATTCAAGAAATTAGGATGATGCTGAAACAAGGCTGGTATCATCCGGTCTTGAAAGGAGTAGATCCTATAGGTAGAATACTAATGTTTGTAGTAAATGACTATCTAGAAATTAAAGATATCAATATTCCACACTCATATTTGGATGAATTCAAAGACACCTTCTCGGAATTATTAGAAAATTACAGAGATAGGCTAGTAGATGTGTCTGTAATTTACGCCTTTAATGGAGTCCCTGTACATGATTGTGATGATAACATTCAGGATTTACTTTCAGGTTTAGGTTTTACCTCGATGGGAGATGGAGAGAGATATATTAGAGGAGGCGTTGTTGAACCTAGGAAAAGAAGAGAAGTAAATAGACTATTATTCCATCATCACTTTTTACATCAAAAAACGAGATGGGAAAATGAAACCATTGCTCTTGAGAATATCAATGAATTAAGAGATGATTTTTCATTACGAGGCCGTTGTGAAATGTTTCGTGTTGATTTGAAGTCTATGGCCGCAGCTCATCAGTTACATCAAGGAACTAATCTTAGAGGCCATCTAGTTTGGGCACGATTACCGCATTTTAGAAGACTTTTGGCTATAAGAAATATCTCTCCTGATGAAGAAGACGTAGATATATTACAATTTTTTACAGAACATCATGATCCAGACCTGTTCATGGAGAGAAACGCCATGAAAAGAGCAGAATTTAGGAAATTAATTTCTCCATTAGTACGTAGTGGTCTTTTGATACAAGATTATAGAGGAGGTTTCAAAGCAGTACATCACGCCGAGAAATCTGACCTATGGGAAGTTAAGCGGGATTATCTTAGAGAACTTGTAAGTGAATATCCAGTTATAACATTAAAACAAGTCGAAAAACTCGCTGGTACACCATTTTCTGCAGAAGAAATAAGTGATGTCATGCGTGAATTTGAGGATGATGGAACATTAATTAAAGGATTTTTAGTTGATGATTTACAGGATATCTGTTGGGGGCGACAGGACATGCTCGAGGGTTTAAGTGGTATTATACGCACAAGAGATTTGGTTATTCCTCCTTCAGATCCCTTAAATCATTATTTCAGCGGAGTATTGAGGGAAAAATTTGGTTTCGGGTCTGCATATATGGTTTTCCATAAAGAAGAACCAATAGCTGCCTTCAAAGCTAATACTCGAGATGGAAAAATAGAGATAACTGATTTTGTAGGAGATTCAAACTTAGAAAAAGAAGCAATTAGAGTGATGAAAGAATTCGCATGGGAACATGATATGCCATTAACTGGTAAGTTATTTGAAAGAATAAGATCGAGATCTTGATAATTTTATTTTATTATTTTAGGAGAAAATAGGTATACGAACCAATTCGTAATATTTTCTATAGTTTTCAATACTGGGTTAAGTATTTTTATTACATTCTTATGTAATTCTGGTAATAAATCAAATAAAACAATGGCCATTAAAAACATTGCAAATAAACTGATAAATTTAGCAGCATAACTATGGGTAAAATTAAACATATCAATTCCAAAAAATGACCAATTAACATACGTGTCAGTTAGCCAAACTATGCCAACATTTCTGAAAACATTTAGTATGTATATTGTAGGTATGGAAATTATCAATGCACGCAAACGTCTTTTCCATGAAACTGAACTTAATGCTACTATTGCACCAACAAATATAATCATTGATTGTAATGCAGAACATGCTAATATGAAAATTATACTCACCGGAGTCCCATCTGCCTTTTCCATTGGTACAAAAAAACCTGCTTCTCCAAGAGGCTCGGATAATATCCACCGATTTCCTTCCCAATCAGACGCAAGTATATCTCCTCCTCCATGTAAATCAATTCTCATTGGAGCAGATTGATAACTACCTAATCCTACAAATTCTAGAATAATTTCTGTGCTAATTGCAGTTGTATATACAAATGCCATATTTAGAACCGGTACGCTGTACACCAAATAGTAAGGAACCATTGACCAAACAACACAGCCCTTTAACCATAGTAAAGATTCTGGTATTTTTTCTTTTATATTAATTTCCCAAAACGCTAATGCTATTCCACAGGGTAGTGCAGCAGCAGTCATCAAAACTAATACTGGGTCTTCAATTTCTACATAATGCTCTGAATATAAATAGAAAAATAGTCCAACTAGAATCCACCCTATCGCAGAAAATTGTGAAATATAAGTACCATCTTTTTTATGAAAACCCATTGCTAAAAAAGCTACTCCTATTCCTCCAATTATTAATTGCATTGTGATATTTGCAATTCCAAATGTTGAGGCAATTGAGTAAACCACTATGCCCACCGGGTCTCTCATATTCGGGCTCAACTCATCAATCCGTAAATAGGATGCCCTCTTCCGTTAGGTCGGAGGCGCATATGTCATTCAATTTTTCAGACTTCTCAAAGGATTATATTTCTGATCTTACTTCTAATCTTGAAAAATTATCAATCCCAACTTTAGAAGAAATTTGGAATATCATAGAAGATGCTCGCAATTCTGACAGAACTGTTCACTTAATTGGTAACGGAGGTAGTGCAGGTACACCTTCACACAGTGCTGGTGATTGGTCAAAAGAGTTGAAATTAAGGACAATCTCTCATACTGATAATGCATCTTCTCTAACTGCTTGGGCTAATGATACGGATTATGAAAATATCTTTGTAGGTCAATTATCGACATTTATTAATCCTGGAGATGTAGTAATCGGTTACAGTGGCTCAGGAAATTCAAAAAATGTAATTAATGGAATAAAATATGCCAAAGAAAAAGAATGTCATACTATAGCTATTACTGGCAATTATAACGGGATGGACGGTGGAAAATTAGGTAAAATAGTAGATGTAGCTTTAGTAATTCCTTCTAAATCAATGGAAAGAATCGAAGATACACAATTAATTGTTAATCATATTATCAAAGAAGCCATTAAGTCTAATAATGGATTGTGATTATTTTGTTACCACCTTTTAGGGATAATGCTAATATTGATGATTATCTTGAAATCGAAGAACTCCCGAACAAATCATGGGATGGTAAAATAGCTTATTTAGATAGAGATGGAGTGATTAATATTGGGAGTGAAAATTATATTAATTCTCCTGATGAAGTAAAATTATTACCTAATGCGGGATTCTCTGTGGGAAAATTACGTAGACATGGTTATAGAATATGTATTGTTACAAATCAATCTCCGATTGGACGTGGCCTATGGGATCATGAGAATCTTCATTTGATACACAATCGTATATCTGAATTATTAATCCAAGAAGATAAAGATGCCAAATTAGATTTAATTTTGTATAGTCCTTATTCTCCATGGGATAATTCTTGGGCTAGAAAACCAAATCCAGGTATGTTAGAGGCTGGTCGACAAATTCTTAGCAATTCTTACAAACAAGATATTGGAATTTTATATGGCGATAATTGGATTGATAGGCCTGATGAGTCAAAATCGGTGATGGTTGGAGACAGAGATGTAGATGAATTAGCGGCTAAAAAATATGGTGTTAGATTTTTTAGATGTGACCCAAATATCGGACTATATGATGTTATAGAATCAATATTAGGTGGAAAGAATGGATAATATCGATTTTTTCATCGGTTTAGACGATACTGACCATCTCAATTTAGGCTGTACTACGGAAAATTTTAATGATTTTTTAAATTATTTGACTGAAAAAATCAACTTTACCATAATATCTAGGAGATTGGTGAGATTATGGCCTTTTGCAAATAGGCGAACACGTGGAAATGCTGCATTATCAGCAGTAATTAAACTCAATAGATGTGATGAACAAAAATTGTATGATTTTTCTTATGATTGGTTTCAATTATTACTATCTAATATCTCATCACACCCTTCTAGTGACTTTCCAGCTTCTCCAGTAATGATAATATCAAAATCTAAATTCTCAGAACAAATTTATTGGGATACTGTAAAAGGATATGTCGATTTAAGCCTCAGATTGAATGAAATTAAGGACTATGAGTGTAAAATTTTTGCTGGAAATTCATATTGGGGGGTAATAGGTGCGTCCGCAGCAATATCTTGGGTTCCATATGAAAATCATTCATATGAGTTAATTGCATGGAGGAAAAGTTCGATGATAGGGAAAAAAAGAATAATTGACATAAAGGCCATTACCGAATTGGATGAAAATTTTCCTGAGACATTCGTAAATCGCGATCCAACTAAAAATCGAGGTTTAATTGCTCCTCGAACTCCTTGTCCTGTTCTGTACGGTATCAGAAGTAAATCTCCTGAAACACTCGAAAAAGCGCACAAATGGCTTCAATTAAAAAATAATGTCGAAAAATCTTCTGATCATGCTGTTCATTGTACTAATCAACTTTCAGATGACCACGTAACTCCTTCTTCTGGTACAGTAATTTCTAAACCTTTAATCTCAAAAGGTGCACATTCATCTGTAAAAGTAATTTTGGATGGAAAATTAAAAACATTAGTTGCATTCTATCAAGGGGGTTCTGTAAACCTACTCCTTCGTTCTTTGAGACCTGGAGATATTATTTCTTGGACAGGCCTCTATTCTCCTTCCGATTCATCGATACATTTAGAGAAACTTTCTATTTCTGATGCAGTTCCAAGGATTATATCTCGCCCGCTGTGTTGTAATGTATCTATGAAAAGTGCTGGAAATAATCAAAATTTACGGTGCACAAAATGTAACTCATATACTGAGAAATACTGGAAAGGGTATATTCCAAATTTTTCTAATATAGATATGGTTGATAATTGGACTGAACCAACTCCCTCTAATAGACGCCACTTGTCAAAACCATTGAATTTAGGGTTGCCCCATTTGAATAATTTAATACCATGACCTCTTTACCAAATTATATGGCCGACCTATCCACACCCCTACTAATGTTCATACTTATCTTCTCGGCAGGATTCATGATTTGGCAATTATTAAAATTAAGACAAAAGAATATGCTAATTAATGCTGGTCATTTTGATGAAGATTATTCTGGAGAAGCTAAAAATCCCGAGAAATTTATGGAACCCGATGAGGATGCACTTGAAGAGATGCAGGATCTTCTCGACAAGGCATTAGAATAGTATGATAATATCATTCAAAACCGGTTTCTATTAACGAAATTTTTTTAATATCCTCTCCATCTTTTAGTATTCTAACATTATCCATCTCTGAAATTCTGTAAAGAAAAATTGTATCCAAAATATCTCTTACCTTACTTCCTCCTTTTGATCCCCATCTTTGCGCATCACTAACTACATTTGAGTAGGAAGCTGAGCTTACCAAAATTTTAATATTATCATAATCAAAAATTATATTTTTTAATGCCTCTATATCCTTTTTATCTGCCCTACCATCTTTAGCACACCAATCATCTATGATTATAAGGTCTTGGTCGTTCATATTGAGGGATAAGTATTTCAAAATTTTTGAACTATCTTCTAAATTATTCTCAATTTCTATAAAGGATATTTTTTCTAACTCTTTGTTCTTTAGTTCGCTAAATATTTGTGCAGTCCTCTCTCTGTCGGGTAAATATTTGCTCAGCCAAATTACCTTATTACCATTTTTGAGATAGCTTTTTGCAATCGTCAAGCATAATGAAGTACCTCCCGAGCCTTGTTCATAAGAAAGATGAACATTCCTGTCTTTGAGGTCAATCATGTTACTCGATACACATCTGTATGATGGTATTTTCTATCTCAAGGGCCAAGGCTAAATCATAAACCGTCTTGGATAATCATATGTCGGAGGATGATGGTGTAGTTGAAAGAATTAAAAAACGTCCATTACCAGAATTTAATGATACCGATTCAGGAATTTTTGAAGGAATATTAGAAGATGGTTTCCTGAATGTCGCTCTCAATGATTCAAATCAATTTGGTCCTCATGCTATGATAATTTTACTAGGAGTTGTCGCATCAGTTACTGGTTTGATTTTACTTCTTGGCATGAAATTTATTTAATTAAGATATTCTCTTGCTTTTTTAACTGTTAAATCTACTATAGAACCACTGAACCCTAAATGATTTTCTGGTTTAAAAACTTCTCTTAGTTTTTCCAAATCTATTTTATTTATAATCTCGTTATTTTCGGCGCAAACATTAAATAAATTTATATTTTCTTCTATCGCTTTCATAGAACAACTTCTAAGAATTTCATGAGCATCGTCTCTCGACATTCCTTGTTCTACAAGTACTAACATTACTTTTTCAGCCATAACTAGTCCTTTTTGTAAATCTATATTTTCCATCATTCTTTGACTGTCTACTACCAAATTCTTCATTACT
>TARA_B100001113_G_scaffold341694_1_pt1 | contig 13835 bp, 17 predicted proteins | sample TARA_B100001113 | Tara Oceans TARA_B100001113 (sample SAMEA2622402) | marine metagenome | biome: marine biome (ENVO:00000447); feature: deep chlorophyll maximum layer (ENVO:xxxxxxxx); material: "saline water (ENVO:00002010), including plankton (ENVO:xxxxxxxx)" | depth 50 m | reverse complement strand
GAGGCCTTCTTTGGCACCGAATCGAGCATCTTGTCCTTCATCGACTCCGTTCTCGATGAAGAGTTCGTGAACTCTCGTTCGTGGTGGGCGCTTCGCATGGGCATGCTGATTGGATTGAACGTGCTCATTGGCGGCATCATCTACTGGCTGTTCAAGGCCGCCGGCGTCATTGGCGGCGACGACGAAGCCGAGGCCACCGCGGCCTGAGGGCGGGCGACCGACGTGGACCGTGCGCGCCCCTCCGTGCTGACGTGGATCATCCTCGGCGCAGCTTTGCTTGGCGTTTCGAGCGGTGGAGCCCTTCTGCAATCGTTTGGCGAGGTGCCTCCCCTGTTGCGTGCCTCATGGCGGCTCCAGGCCACCACGGTGCTTCTCTTGCCGTTGGCCGTGCTCGATTGGGGTCGGGAGGGTGTGCCGTGGACGTCGCGTGGAGAAGCACGCGGCGACGCCATGCTGCTCGTGGCTTCAGGCGTCTTTCTCGCGCTTCACTTCGGGGCGTGGACCGCGTCATTGGACCGCACTACGCTCACCCATTCCTTGCTCTTCGTCACCGCACATCCGCTCGTGGTCTTGGTTGGTAGCGCTGTGTTGCTGGCCCTCGGACGCGACATCATTCCACCGGGACGACGAGGATGGGCCGGAGGTTTGCTTGGACTCACGGGGGCTGCCCTGACGCTGCTCGACGTGGGAGACGCGAGCGGTGGACAAGAGGTCACGCTGTGGGGTGACGTCCTTGCCTTCCTTGGCGCCGTGTTTGTGGTCGGATACCTTGCTGCAGGGCGGGTGCTGCGCGCCCGCTGGCCCGTGTTTCTCTACGCTGCGGTCGTCACTGGGATTGCTTCCGTGTTGCTGGCCGTGGGATCAGGAGCAGCCGAAACAGGAGCCATCGCTGGACACGGAATCGTTGGATGGATTGGGCCAACCTGGCTTGCTGGGTTCCTCTTGCTTGCGTTTTTGGCCGGTCTGGTCGGGCACACCGGATTGAATCATTGCCTGAAGACGATGACTCCGCTGACCATTTCGGTCACGTTGACACTTGAACCGGTCGTGGGCTCCATCATTGGCTTGCTCGCTTTCGGAACAGGCGTGCCCGGTCCTGCCACCATGCTCGGTGGGCTCGTCATGCTTGTGGGACTCCTCCTGGTGGTGTCCAATCCCTTGGGTGATGAAACTGTTGAACACGAACCGGACATGACGTAAGGTTCGTTTCCATCTCGATATGCCTGAGCGTTGTCCTCGTTGGAATTTTGACTGCAAAGTTCATTTCATGCAGGTTAATGTCGTTTCATGGCCACAGACCCAAGCAGTCTTCGGCTAATTGGGGCTATTTTGACCATTACCGTCGGATTCATCACCCTCTATTTCACACGACGAAACGAGCGACTGGAATGGAACGAGCGCTTTGCTGCTCACCTTCTTTCGTGGATTCTCATCGCCAAAGGAATCGGCAATACGGCCGTAGATTACACGATTCGGCAAGTGGAAACAAATGGGTTCATCGACCAAGGGATGTGGCAGTTGGGTCTCGGAATCACATGGATGATGGATTTCATTTTCTCAGGCGGACTGATGTGCTTGGCGTTGGTGTTCCCCATTCCCTTGCTGCGAAAATCGAGTCACATGAAGGTGGCCATTGGCTTCATCCTCGGCCTCATGTTGCTAAGAGTCGTGTCGCAAGTGGTTGGGTTCGGCGTGACGCTCTTCCAATTACCTGGCCTCGGCTACTTCTTCAGCGGTTTGATTTGGGGGTCTGTGTACGTAAAATTCCGTCTGATGGACGAGTTCCGTTCCTTGGAGAGTTCCAGAAACATCGCCAACGTGGCTGGATTGCTCCTTCTATTCCACGCCGGCCACGTGTGGTTCATGTGGCCCGGTATGCTTCTCCAGGCTGAGTACTTCTACTACGTTGACCTCTTTGTAGGCGTCACGCCCATTGAAGTCGATTACCTCTGGCAGTCCAGTTACACTTTGCTCATTGCCGTTGGTCTTTTCATGCTCAGCGTTGAGATTTATCAATGGATCAAAGGCCGTGCGGAGATTCTGACCTACATTCTTGTGGGGTATTTTTCCGTGGGTTTGGTTGGATACGGGATTCTCGGCCAAGGAGAAAATGCCCTTTGGTGGCAATCTGGCAGCCAAAGCCTTGAGGTGGTCTGGACGACCCTTACCTCAGCCATGCATTTCTCGATGATGCGCCCTGTCCTAATGATGTACATCATCCTCAGATACGGTTTGTTTGACACCACGCCTGAAATGAAACCAAAGGCGAAACTGATGGTCATCATCCTCATCGTCATCGCCACTTCGGCCCTGTTGGAATTGGTTCAGGCCTTGGTGCCCATGAATGAGATGTTCTCTGCCGCCGCTCTGGGAATCCTTGTCGCCTTTGGAATCGGATGGGAAGAACGCTCTTTTGACAACCTGATGAACGCCTCCAAACAAATGCGGAAAGGGCTTGATGCGCGATGGTTCCCTGAATTCCCGGTGGAACGGATGGCTTTCATTCGCCTTGACCGCGTCATGGTCGTCCTGATTTTGTTCTACATCTTGATCGCCTTTGTTCAATGGCAGACCAACGCTTGGTACGACATGTTGTTGATCGACCGGGGCGAAACGTGGGGGTCGGATTGATGACCGACCGAAGCGTTCTGCAAGATTTCCTTGGTCAAGGAGAGCCACGACGTCCTCTGTTTGCGATGTACGCGCTGGTCGTCTTACTGATGAGTTACCACGCATTGGTCTTCACGGTCATCAAGGCAGATGAAATCTCCACCAAGGACGATCTGACCGTCTACCAAATCTCGTTCTCAGAAAGCACCATCTCGGCTTCTGAAGACGCCTATGTTCAGGATCAAACGGTGACCATGGAGTTTGAAATTGAGGAAGATGATTTGGTGGGATACAATGGCATGGGTCTTCTGAGTGTGGTGGTTTCCTACAGTGAAACCTCTGGCTTGCCGTTTGACGGGTGCGACACCGTGAGCGCCAGCATTCCACCCAACGGTCCATCTGCCGATTGGGGTCATGAGAATTCAACGCTTTCAGGGACGTCTGACGACTGTTCTGATATTGTGCTCAATCTCGTCGTCTTCCCTGACTACAGCGGTGATGAAATTACCATTTTTGGAGGCGTGGCTTCTCAGCACGAGGAGGCATGGTCAAGTCAAACGCACGGACTTGGGAAGTTCACCCTCAACATCGACGTTTCAGCATCAAGTCCTGCGCCGTCACCAAGCCCCCAGGACGATGGGGAAGCGGTGAGCGTGACGTGGATGGCCACATTCTTTGATCTCGGCCTTGAAGAGCAGTGATTTGACGAGGTTCGGAGTCAGCCCTTTACGCTGAGCAACATCGCTGTCATTCATGAAGGCGAGAGCACTCCTGATTGCGCTGCTTCTCATACCCCTCGCGACCCCACCGGCCGCCGCTCAAATCCCCTACACGCCGGTGCTGGACTTTAGCTGCGATTTCTACTACTACTACGGCTCCGACATTGATCCTCGATATGATCAATATGAGCTCCTGTACTGTGAAATCGTCAACAGCAACCAGCACGACATCACGGTTGAAATTAGCATGACCACGGATTTGAACATGCAACTTCAGGACGAAACAGTCACCGTCGGTACCCAAAGTACGGAATTCGTGTACGTCGATTTCCTCCGTGATCGTACGACCGAAAAAGGCGCTCACCAAGTGGAACTGACCGCCATCATCACGCGTTATGCCAGCGTCATGACGTGTGACTCATGCGAGGAGGAAACCCGCACCAAGCAAATCAACATCATGGCTTGGTTTGAGATGGATTGGAACCTCAAAGAGGACCCTTACGAGGCCATCGGAAGTGGAGATCAGGACGTTTGCCCGGACAACGGGAACGGCGACGTGGTGCTTGAAGTCAGCCTTGACGGGAACGAGGGTTCGGGCTTGTCGGTTTCTGTCAACACCAATCATGAGCTCTATTCTGAGCATCTCGATTACGACGACGATCGCATCCCTGAATACGACAAAGGCAGGGATGGAGAGTTGGTCATTGAGGTGCTGGATGACGGTGGAACGATTGAACCCGGCGAGAGCAGTACAGTGCGCATTCGAATGACCTTTGTTGGCTTGCCGGAGGAACCTGCGTTGTTTCGTCTGAACGTTTATGCCAGCATTTTGGTGTACCCAACCGCCTTGTCAGGCGGAAGTGATTCGTGTTATCGTTGGTATTACTACGGTGAATACGATTGCTACAGTCTCAGCTACCGATGCAACACCGTCGAGAACCATGGCATCCTCGAATTGATCGAAGAAGAGCGCCAGGATTTCACCGACCGCTTGGACCAGGAACAAGCTGAGAGCACCCTTGGGCATCCGGGGGGCGCGTTGTTCGTGCTGGTTGCACTACTTGGCGCAGCCCTCTCGAGCCGGGTCCAACGGCCACGTGCATGACGGTTGAGCGAACCATCATGTAGCGCAAGGGGGACCTTGCCTCATGCCGACGGACGAAGGCTGGCTGGTCCTGACCAACGATGACGGCATCGAAGCGCCCGGATTTGAGATGCTGGTCAAGTCCCTTCATGCGGCCGGCCATCCCGTTGTGTCCTTTGCACCAAAGTCCAACCATTCTGCGGCCGGTATGCGGATTCAGTTGGGCTCGCCTATGCCGTTGCGTGAACGTCATGATCTTGTCGAGGCTTGGGAGCTCACAGGCGACGCTCCTGTGCGTTTGTTCGAGTTGGACGGCACGCCATGCGACACCATGATCGTCGCGCTAGACGGCGGATTGGCGCACGTTGCTCCTGACATCAATCCCCGCTTGGTCGTGTCCGGCGTAAACTTGGGTCCAAACTTGAGCCAAGATTCGTACCACAGCGGCACCATGGGTGCCGCACGTGAGGCAGGCCTCTACGGCATGCCGGCTGTTGCTTCCTCGTATACGTCATTTGAGCCTCAAGGCATGCAGAAGGCGGTGGACGCCACGGTGATGCTGGTAGAACGTGTGCTTCCTCTGCTTCCTGATTCGGCCGTCAATCTGCGCCGCCCAACGGTCGACCTGAGTGCAGCGCACGTCAGTTCATGGCCGCACGAAGCCCTCGATCCAGCGTGGTCGGCGGACCCCGCGGGCGCCATCCTCACAGCGTTTCAGCACGGCGAAGTGATGCTGAACCTCAACGTCGGACCAGACTGGGACGGGTCGTGGAAGAGCACACGGCTCGGCACCCGTTGGTACCGGGACGCAGTGAGTTTCGACGATGCTGAGCAAGGTGACGTAGCCACCTTCCGAATCGGGGCTGCAAGCATCGATCATTCCGTTGTCGAAGGCGGCGATTGCGACGCGGTGGATGCAGGCGCAGCCAGCCTTTCATCGCTCCCGACGTGGCCGGCGACCCACCCCTTTGCGATAGAAGAAGCCCTGCTTGCTCAAGCCTTGCTTCCAGGCGAAGACGGTTGGCCGCTGTGGTTGGCCCGTCAGGATTAACGGTCGAGCAACCAATGCACGATGTGCACGGCTGCATGGCCTTGCAACCAGCGGGATCCTAGGCTGCAACGGGCGACATTGTGCCCCCCGAGGTCGTCGTCGCCGAGCGGCTTATCATCGCTGAGGACGAAGCCGAGGTCGGATGATGCGATGTCCGCATCATCATCGAGGATGCCTTCCAACGACGGAGCATCTGCATCCAACAGGAACACCGTCGTATTCTTCCATTCCCTGAGCGTGTCCGGCAAGGTTCCCCCGCTTTCGTCGAGCCCTGGCGAGACTTCCCTCCATTGGCCCCGGGGCGGTTGTGGATTGAGGAGGGCTTTGCCGAGCGTTCCGGCTGCAGACCGTTCATCGGCGTGTAAACCGCGCAAGGTGCTTCCGTTCAACCGGAGCCGCCGTGGCGGGCCAGGCCCACCGCCCAAATGCAGAACCACTTCTACATCGTCCCTGAGGCCATGGCTGGTCAAGAGCGCCGAGGTGGTGGCGCGGACCAAGACATCGAACCTTCCTGCGGCTCCTGCGAGGTCGTTGATGGGTAGTTTGCCTCGTGCCATGGCACGATGACCTACAACGGCAAAACGTCGCACATCAGTACCCCCGCTCGATCAATCGGCGGATGGCGTCAACAAGGTCACGCTCGGTGTGCAGAGCGAAATCAGCACCCGTGGCGTCCACAAGGTGCCCTCGGGGGCGGTCTGAGTGCCCAAGGTCTTCGAGTCGGTTGGCGATGACCGCTGTCATACCTGCCCGCTCGACTTGGGCGACAGCACGGCGGATGAGTTCCTTCTGCTTGATGCCGGTTTCCAGTTTGAAGCCAATGCGGACCGCGCCCTCGCAAACATCTCGAAGGGCATCGATGTGCTTTGGTCCTGGAGTAAGGTCGATCCGCAATCCATCAGAACCTGAGGCAACTTTTCCTTCAGCAGGTTCGGCGATGAGGTAATCCAACACGGCTGCGACGTGCACCCAAGCATCCAATTGGTCCCGAGCCACGGCCAAGCATTCGGCCAACATGTCCGGTGCGGTTTCCGCCCGGATGATGAGCGGTAGCCATGCAGGCTGAGGCACCGTGGTCAGGCCTGCGATGCAGGTCACGTCGTGTCCATGCCGGTACAGGGCATCTGCGAGGGCCCAACCGGTTCGTCCGCTGCTCGTGTTGACCAAGCGTCGCACGTCGTCCATGAGGGTCGCCGTCGCACCCAAGGTGACGGCAACCGAGCGTCGTTCACCGCGCGTGGCGTTGAGATGGTGGGCGAACCGGGCCACGATTTCGATATGATCGGCCGTCTTACGCTTCCCTTCTTCCTCCGGTCCCCACAGGACGCTCATGCCTTGCCCACGGGCGGCTTCCACCAAGTCGTCCGTTACGGGGTCTGTGGCCAAGTCTTGATGCATGCTGGGTACAGCCATGATTGGAGTGCCCCTCGAACGGGCCACGGACAGGGCCATCATCAACGGTCCTCCTTGGAGACCGTGGACGTGTGCAGCAAGCGTGTTTCGAGTGGCGGGCACCACAAGCACTCCGTCCACGTCGTCGAGTTGATCCATGCCGCTGGACCAATCGGTGAGCACGGTGCCGTCGGTGGCCCATTCCACCGCAAGTGGCGTGATGATGCGCTGGGCGGCTTCGGACATCACTGTAAGCACGTCGGCTCCATGGCGACGGAGTTCCCGTGCAAGACGGACCGTATCCACTGCGGCAATGCCTCCGCTTACACCGAGGACCACCCGGCGTCCTTCGAGGGAATCCCCGAGGCGCTCCACTCCCGTGTCACTGCTCACGTTCCTCCGGATACGCCCGCTGCCATGACTCCTTCGCCGCGAGCGAGCCTTCATGGCCGACGCCCGGAACGCGTGTTCATGGCGAACCGAGGCGACGACCTCGTGTTGGCAGGTGCGCCACCGACGCGATCGACGCCATCGTCCTCGCCGTTCAACGTTCATCACCGCAGCACGGTCTTCATCCTCGCCGTGGATTTGGTCTTGCTTGGGTACGGAGCCATCGCGTTGGCCACGATGTTCAACACTGATCTGGGGATGTCCGGTTCGGTGGTGCTCGCCGTCGTTTTTGGGAGCGTTTGGGCCGGCTACCGGCGACGAAAGCCCTGGGCATATTGGCCGGCCGTGGCCGCAATGTCACTCACGTTCCTCTTTTTCATGGCCCTCGTTTTGCTCTACCTGTGGAGCGGCTTGCGCGGTGACTTGCTCAACCTCCTCCTTGCTTTCCTGATGCTCTGGGCAGCCGTGGGCACGATCCGCCGCGTTCGCGTGCATCTGCTTCCGACCTACCGAGCTGCGTACGCAGAGAAGCCAATCGATCTGGAAGCAAGCCTCGAACCTGGTGAGATGCTTGCGGCCTGCCCTCACTGCTTGGCGGTGCTGGCCATCCGACCAGAAGCGCTGTCTGGCGAGGACCGATGCCCCCATTGTGACGGAGCCTTGGTCAGCTCCGACATGGTCGCCCGACACGACGAAGAAGCCTGACGTCGCATGTGTTGGGTTTATGATGGGGTCGCGGGTGGCCGGGACAGGAGAGAACAATGTCCCAAGGTCAAAACGGCGCCGAGCTGCGCCTCGTGACCCCGGGTTCGGCCATTGGGCCGGCATCCGGGCGTCGTGTCGGAACTGGAGCCCTCATTCAGGGCGACGAAATCATCGCCACCCGAGTTGGTCACGTCCGTGAGCGTCACGGCACCGTGTCTGTTGATCCGGTGGCCAGCTGCTACATGCCCCGCTCTGGCGATTTGGTGATCGGCACGGTCATCGAAGCCCGCAGCAACTTGTGGTTCCTTGACATCAACGGACCGTTCCAATCGCTCCTCCCCATGTCCCTTGCTCCCTGGAAGGTTGAGTTTGGCGGCACCCGCGATCACGCGGACATCAACGACAGCCTGCTCATGCGTGTGCAGGAAGTCGACGAGGTCCAAAACGTCGTGGCCACGATGAAGGGCATCGGCCTCCGCCGCTTGGCGGAAGGGGCCGTCCTCGACATCGATGTGCAGCACAACGATGCACTCCGCGCAGAAGGCGCGGCTCTTCTCAAGCGGCTTCGCGACCTCAGCGACTGCCGCCTTGTCCTTGCTGACAACGGTCGGCTTTGGGCAGACGGTGACGCGGCCGGTATCGACTGGTTGCGCACCCTCCTCCGAGCGGTCGCTGCCGCAGGACGCTCGGACCGCTTCGAGGCCCTCCTCGACGCACATGCGGCGAACGCTCCGAACCAAGGTGATGCATGATGGGTGGATACGGCGATGTCAAACTCCTGAACGACGATGGGACGCGCCTTGATGGCCGCACCGTCGATGAAATGCGTCCGGTCGAGATCAAGGCCGGCATCCTTCCTGCTGCTCAAGGATCGGCTTGGGTCAAGCATGGACTCAACGTCGCGGTCGTCGCTGTGTACGGTCCGATGGAAGCCCATCCTCGCAAGATTCAGCGCCAGGACCGCGCTGTGCTCGACGTGCGCTACAACATGGCGCCTTTCTCGACCTCTGACCGCATTCGCCCCGGCTTCAACCGCCGCTCGCGTGAAATTTCCAAGGTCACGGCCGAGGCCCTAGAGTCCGTGGTGCTTCTCGAGCGCTACCCTCGCTCCAAGATCCGTGTGGAAATCGAAATCCTCGCCGCTGAAGCCGGGACCCGCTGCGTGGGCATTACCGCCGCATCTGTGGCGTTGGCCGACGCCGGCATCCCCATGCGCGACATGGTGGTGGGCATCGCTTCTGGAAAGATTCAGGACACCGTGGTGCTCGACCTCGACAAGGCCGAAGACAACTACGGTCAGGCTGACCTCCCAATGGGCATTTGCCCCAACACAGGGGAACTCGTCTTCCTCCAAATGGACGGTGACCTCTCCATCGAAGAGTACAACCTCGCGACTGAGTACAACTACAAGGCTGCAGCAGAAATCCATGAGATCATGGTCGCTGCCCTGAAGGCTCGCTACGACGGAGGTGAGGCCTGATGGCAGCACCCGTCCCCAGTCTTTTGCGTCAGGAACTGCACCGACTGGCTGAATCCGACCAGCGCATCGACGGCCGTGGCCGTTGGGACCGCCGTGACGTCCAGCTTGAGGTCGGCATCCTCTACAACGCAGAAGGTTCCGCAAAGGTCACCTGGGGCGATACCGTCGTCTACGCCGGTGTCAAGTTTGAGTTGCGCACGCCGTGGCCGGACCGACCCACGCAGGGCTCCCTGATGTGCGGCGCTGAACTGCGTCCTGTGGCGCACCGCAAGTATGAGCCCGGTCCCCCCAGCCCTCAATCCATCGAACTCGGTCGAGTCGTTGACCGTGGCATCCGCGAGTCGGGCTGCATCGATATGGAAGCCCTCTGCATCGTCCCCGGCGAGAAGGTCTGGGGTGTCATGATCGACATCCACGTCCTGTCGGACGGTGGCAACATCTTCGACGCCTGCGGTCTTGCGGCCATTGCCGCTTTGCGCACCGCCGTCGTGCCCGCCGAGCGTTTCGACGTTGGTGAGGACCACGTTCTCGCCGTCAAGGGAACGCCCGTCATGGCCTCCTTCCAGCGCGTCGGTGGTCGTTTCGTGTACGACCCCTGCGAAGACGAAGAGACCGGCGGCGAAGAGCGGATCCACATCACCCTCGGCAACGAAGAGCACCTCCACTCCCTTCAGAAGGGGCTAAAAGGAGCCTTCACGCCCGCCGAATTCGCCGAGATCCTTGAGGTCGCCCGAACGCACTGTGGTGAACTCCGAGAACTCGTCAGCAGCATGGAGGGGAACTGATTGGCCAAGCGCACTCAGAAAGCCGGACGTACCGGACGCTTCGGCGCCCGCTACGGTGTGAGCGTTCGCCGCAACGCGGGCGTTGCCTTGGCCAAGAAGTCCGCCAAGTACACCTGCCCCACTTGCCAGTACCGGAAGGTGCGCCGCAAGGCCGCTGGTATCTGGCACTGCAGCAAGTGCGGCTACACCTTCGCTGGCGGCGTGTGGGAACCTTTCACTCGCGCCTCCGACACCAACGCTCGCATCATCCGTCGGAACGCCGACGGCGCGACCACGGCCGACATGGCCTACATCGCCCAGCAGGCCGCTCTCGATTACGAGCGCCGCCTTGCTGACGGCGAGATCGACGAAGAGGAGTGAGTCGCCTGACGGCGCCTTGCGCCGCCACGTTGACCGTTCACGTTGAAGCGTCTGCGCTGCGTCGAGCTCTTGTGGCTTGTTTGGCCACAGAACACGAAGTCGAACAGACCACTGAGCACCTATCCTGGGTCTTCGGCGAAGCGAGAATCAGCGACCTCCGAGCCGTGATGAACACCGCTTTTCGTTCGCTCATCGCGGCCGATGAGGTTGTTTCGGGACCACGGCGTTCTTGAGGGACCTCCCCTCCGTGGGACTCATGAGCGACCTTGAGCGGCTCCAAGTCGTCGTTGGCGAAGTCCAAAACGCACGCCAACAAGTGGCCACCGTGCGCAACCAAGTGGCTGAATTGGAAGGGACAATCGCCGCGGTTGAAGGACAACCAGAGGGATTGGCCTTGCACCGGCATCTTGGTGGGGTTTTGATCGAAGTCGGAGACCGTGAGGCCTTGCTTGAGGACCTCAAAACAAGCCATGGGCGTCTCCAAGAACATCTTGCTCGACTCACCGAACACGAGGCTCGGTTAATCGAGGCGTACGAAACCATGCGCAAGGACCTCGAGGGATCTGCGTGACGGCCTCCGAAGCCGATCTCGATCGGCTTCATGCATGGCTGGAGGCTGCTGCTGCACGTGGAGCCGTTCCGGTGGTCTGCGGCGCCAACGGCGACATGGACACCGTGGCTTCGGCCGTTGCCTTGGCTTCTGCCTTGCCTCAGGCCATGGCGTGCGGACGCCACCTTGGGCGCTTGGCGAAGCGACTTGTGGACGAAGAACACGCTCCGTTCCGTCGCCTCGGTCGTCCGACGGCATGGCCCACCGCCATTGGTGGACTGGTGGTCGTCGATGCAGCCGCTCCAAACCAGCTTGACCTCGATTTGCCCGAAGGCGTTCCCGTCTGCGTCTTGGACCATCATGCCACCGACGGATGGGACCTTCAGGACGGGGATTTGAGCCTCCGTTGGCCCGTTTCCGCTACGACTGAGATCGTCACCTCGTACCTGGCGAAGCACCGTCCTGAAGCCTTGACGCCACCTGTGCGTCGTCTGCTCATGGCGGGCCTCATCACCGACACCGGCCGGTTCAAGCATGCAGGTTCCTCATCCTTTCAATCCGCGGTGACCTTGCTCGGCGATGATGCCTTGGATTACCGTTCGCTTGTCGACCGCATCGAAACGGATGCGGATTTGACGTCAAGTGATCATGGTGCTTTGGTGAAAGGTCTGCAACGCGCCACCACGACGGATGCAGGCCCGTGGCGTTTGGTCACCAGCCGTGCGGGAACCCTCGAAGGTCGTCTTGCTTCCCTGCTCCTAGGAACAGGGGCTGACGTGTGCTTTGTCGTGCGCCATCGCGATGGTAAGACGCGTGTGACGGGCCGTGCACGCGCTACAGCATGCCGCGAAGGTCTGCATTTGGGGCGCCTCTTCGAAGCGCTTGCCGAACGTCATGGCGGTGAGGGCGGTGGACACGACGGTGCAGCGGGGTGGACATCAAGCCTCGACCGCGTTGCGGCTGAAACCGCAGCGCTTGCAGCCGTGGCCACCACGACACGCACGGAGGTGAACGGTTGATGCGAGGTCCGGAAGACGTGGTTCACAACGCCCGAAACGGGGCCAGCCTCGAAGACGTGCAGGCTTGGATGGCTGAAGCGAACGTCACGGATTGGCTTCACCTCTGCGAAGCAGCTGTCTTCATGGGAGCGCTCGACTTAGTTGATGGATGGTCCGAGCACTTGACGCCCGCACAAGCTGCGGTGTTGGAGATGGTCCGCATTCGCGCAGCGATTGGCCGGCTAAACGAGGCGGTCATCGAAGCGGCACTTGCCGTTTGCTCATCTCAGGACACGAGGGATCTCGCCTTGGAGGGACGAGTCCGCATGGAGCGTGGTCTCTTCCGTTTTGAGCAAGACGATCACGAGGGTGCTCGCGACGATTTGACATGGGCAGAGACGCGGTTGAAATCCGTGGCCAAAGCCTCCCGGGATCATGACTTGGCGATTCTCAACAAGGGGGCCTTCCACCTCGCGCTTGGTGAACAGGTCATGGCCTTGCAAGTCTACGGGGAAATGTCTCGGAAGGAAGGCCACGCCAACGAATCCATTGCGATTTCCCGGTTGGCAGCTGGACGCATTTACGGAGACCTCGGGCAGATGTTCGACGCGTTGCGCTTGTTGTGGATTTCTCACGCCCACGCCATCCTTGCCGGTCAGCGATTGTTGGCCATCGAAGCAGGAACGACCTTCGTCGACATGGCTGAAGTCCACCTTTCTGACGATGCACAACCCATGCAGGAGCAAGTCGAATCCGCAGGACCTCGCAACATTGGCGATGAAGCGCCGATGCCTGGTGTCTTGCGTTCAGAAGCTGAGGAAGTTCTGGAATGGTGCGCCGCAGCATGTGGTGACCGCGTTGACGGTGTGGAACGTCCAGACCTTCGCGCCGTGGCTTTGCTTTCGGCACGTTACGGCCGCCTCGACATCGTGGCCCACCTGTTAGGGGCTCAGGATGGTGTTGAAGACCCAATGTTGTGCGCGGTTATGCAGCACGTCGACGAAGAGGGTGAAGAGGCATGGTCAAGGCGGATGGCCCAACTCACCATGCACGCTCTTGACCCACAAACCGAGGTCTGAAAATTCACCTGCGTCCCACGTCTCCATCGGGGGGACGTCATTCCACCACCGTGTTTCAGCCACGTGTTCGTCCTCGACAGCGTCCTCTCCGTCTTCCAATCGGATGATTGCCACCCACCCTTCGTCATAGTAGGTCTTGTTCCAGGCGATGATATCCCCGCGACGGCCGGTTTCTTCCAGCAATTCACGATGCATGGCCTGCTCCGGAGTTTCGCCAACCTCAACACGACCGCCGGGGAATTCCCAGCCTCGCTCAGGATGGCGGACCAGCAAGAGGCGCCCGCCTTCACCGAGAGGAAGCAAAGGATCGTCTTGCTCAACGGCCCACGCGAGCACGAAGCGCGTCACGAGGGTTCCTCCATTCCCGCACGTGCCCTGTCAAGCACGTCTTGTGCCCAAGCGGTTCCGCTGGCCAACTCGCGTCGTGCCAGGAAAAACGCCTCTGCGTATTCGCCTTGGTCAAGCAGAGATTCGATGCGGATCAGGCTTGGGTCACGGGTGTCTTGTTCAGCGTCTTGAGTGGGTTGAGGAACGTCCTTGACCACGGGAGCAATCCGTGTTCGAAGGTCCATCATGGACGAAAGGAAGCGTTGCCGTGTGTCAACGTCAGGCGGGGACCACGGTTGTTGCTC
>TARA_B100001113_G_scaffold64410_1_pt1 | contig 13867 bp, 11 predicted proteins | sample TARA_B100001113 | Tara Oceans TARA_B100001113 (sample SAMEA2622402) | marine metagenome | biome: marine biome (ENVO:00000447); feature: deep chlorophyll maximum layer (ENVO:xxxxxxxx); material: "saline water (ENVO:00002010), including plankton (ENVO:xxxxxxxx)" | depth 50 m | reverse complement strand
TGGGTTGCTGCGGCGCTGTGCATCATGTGAACAACCGGTGCGCATTGGATGGCAGCGTCGATAAATGCTCGGTCTGCTCCATGGATTTGAACACCCCACGGAGGGTTGGAAATAACAATATCAACTTCGGGAAGTTCTACTTCGCCAACTCTGCCGACGATTGTAGTACCGAGTTTTTGGCACAATGCAGCAGCATCCTCGTCACATTCTACAAAGGTAACTTCAGCACCGAGTAGTTGTGCACCATGGCCAAGGATACCATTACCAGCTCCCAAATCAAGAACGGTTTTCCCCTCTAGGCCGTCATGGGCATCGATTTGAGATAGCCACAATGCGGCAAGGTCGCCTTCGGTTTGATACTGCTCTAAATCTACGCTATTGCATGGATGAGCAGGTAATTTCGATAGAGAAATCGCCAAGTGGCGAAGCTTCACTTCAATCACCAACGTTGTTGGTTTTGTTGTTGACCGTAATTCGCCTGTTGCATCTGCTGTGCTTGCATTTGTTGCATCTGGTATCTGATGGATTCTGCTTCCATTCGTAGTCTGGCAATCAACTGTTCACCCGGTTGCTGGCCTCCACAAAATCTGCAGAACCTTGTTCCATCGGCTTGCATTTGTCCACAGTTTGTACAGAATGCCATGATAATCCCAACCCTAACTCGTCCTTGAACCCTCGCATTCAACTAACCATTTGCATGAATACTGGCCAAGTTTCGAAATTTTGAGCCATTGCTCTCTCTGTAATTTCTTCTAATCGAGGGTCTGTCATCATCTCTGAAGGATCTACGCCTGCATCCAGTAACTCCTGAATCAACGCTCTAAATTCTCTTTCAATAGGGAGTGAATCGTCTACTTCAGACTCTCCTGTTGGCAAAGGAATACTCGCTTCACTAGTAGTTGGCGGAGATTGTTCAGTTGACTCTTCGCTACCAGGTAATGCTACCTGTTCTGACTCTTCAGTAGAAGGTAAAGCAACTTGAGTCGCTTCTTCAGGAATCATTTCTGTGATGAAAGCATCTTCTAATATTGATGTAGAATCTTCTTCTGGTGAGGCTTCTACTTCTGGAGTTGGTTCAACAACTGGAACTTCGACAATTTCTGGCTCAGGCTTTGCTAAGCCAACTCCCAAAATTTCGGCTTGCTGCCTTGCTAGTTCAGCAGCCTGTCTTCGGGGCAATGAAACGAATGCTTTGCCAACTAGGGCATGTACCGGATAAGGTAGGAAATACCTCTCTAGTGCAGGTAGGCTAGGATGTCTGAAGCACAGGATTGAGTGCTTCTCGAATGGTCTTTGGTTGGGTATGTCTAATGTGAATGGCACAGGTGCAATTTCTACTGTACTTCGTAACCATCCTTCCTGAGTTACCAATTGCTGCATCCATGGGCCCATATCTGAGTTTGCGATGTTAACAAATTGGAATGATGCAGAGCGAGGGTCAAATCCTTGGTCGCTGATTAGTTCAGCTTCCGCTCTCGGTCTGTGGAAGATTCCCATGACTGGTTGACCGTGGTCGATCATGTCGCCGTGTAGTTCCAGTAATTTCCTTTCTTTGCGAGGGCATAATAGTAGAACATCTAGTCTAGCAGCATTGCCATCCCAGATTTCTTGCCATCGAGAATTCGCCTCATCTTTCAATTGTTGAAAGGTCATATTCGGAATCATTGCTGTGACACCCATGCGACCACCAAACAGCGAGTAGAGGTCGACTATTTGGTGATGTAGGATTCATCGACTGCTAATTCTGCCAATAGAATAACTCCGCCAGCAGCGCCCCTAACGGTATTGTGGGAAAGAGCATCGAATCGAATGATGTTACCTTCAACACGGACATTTCCTACCGTAGTAGTCATGCCATTACCGGCCCAAAGGTGTTCATCTCTGGTCGGTTTTCCTTCAATGATATTGTTGACAAGTTCGGGTGATGAGGGTAAATTGAGCGTAGGAATTTGCATCAATTTCTTGACCTCTTCTAAGGATGTATCTCTGCTAACTTCTACTCCGCAGGAGACGAAGTGACCGTCTTTTTCTGGAACTCGATTGCACGATGCAATCACTGGTATTTCCATCCCAAGTAGGTACTTTAGTTCCGCAATCAGTTTCTCTTCCTCGCCAGGAATCAAGGGGTTGACATTACCAGCAAGGGCTTCCTCATCAAACAATAATCTCCATCCTGCACCTGATAGTGCTTGACGTGTATGGATTGTAATGGAGATAATTCCTAGTGATTTCAAACCGATAATTGGTGTTACTACTGGTACCACAGTGCAATTTGTTGCGCATGCATGTCCATCGTAAGTTTGCATGTCTTCGGGATTAACTTCAGGAATAACCAGAGGTATGCCTGCAATTCTTCTGAATGTACTCGCGTTAGAAAATACATGAATTCCTCTCGCTACCAGTGATGGCTCGACTACTTCTGCAACATTGTTGGGCAGAGCAGAGAATGCGATATCGACATCTGGAATGTCGCTCATCGAGCATACAAGAATGTCATAACGGGGCCTAGGTGACTCTAATCTCCATTCAATCTCTTCATGCATTAAGCCAACAGAGTTGGGAGAACCAGCAATGGCGACCACCCTGAACATTGGGTGATCATACAGCAATTCCTGTAGCCTCTGGCCTACCAAGCCACTAGCTCCCAGAATCGCCACATTGAATCGGCCCGTCATTGCTCCTCATGTGGTGTGGGGAAGATTCTCCTTATGATGAGTTTCCTTGCGATGGATGTTCCATCTTTGATGCTACCAAGTTTGGCATCTCCTACTCTTTTCGAGTATGTGATTGGTACATGAGTGATTGGAATATTCTGATATGCGCATGAGGTGTACATCTCTGCCTCAATCTCAAATCTCATGCTATTCAACTGCAGTCGCTGTATTGCATTTTTAGAAAATGCCCAGAATCCTGAACATAGATCGTTAACCGGTTTACCGTGCAATGCTACTGCAAGCCAGGTTAGAAGCTGATTTCCGATCCAATTAGTGCTTGTCATCGCATCGGGTTGTAAATCGCCATGCAATCTATCCCCGATTACAATTCCATTCTTGGGGATTGAACCTACCAATCGTGGGATTTCTTCTGGGTGATATGTGCCATCGCAATCCAGCATAACCAATTCATCGTCGCCAACCTCGAGGAACTTCTTGAATCCTTGACGCATCCCTGCGCCCTTGCCTTCTCCCCATTGTTGGATTACCTCGCAACCCAACTCTTCAGCAATACTCACGGTGTTATCAGATGAGCCACCATCGACGACAACAACTCTAGTGGAATAGCCTCGATTTTTCAATTCTTCAATTGGAATTCTCGAGTATATGTCTTGTAAAGCCCCCTCTTCATCAAGAGTGGGAAGCATGATGAATAGGTTTGTCACAACCCTACGATTGCTTATTCATTGTAGTGTCTTTCGCTAAATTTAGGTCAGATGCACGATTTCTATCCAGTGAACACGAATACCGGTTTCATCGAATAGAGCATCTCCTCTACCTGATGCGCCGAGAGGATTTATCCAAAATTCAGGCTCGCTAGTTATTTCGATTTCAAACCCTCCTCCTCCAGCATATGTGCAGGTATTGTACCACCCTGAACCACTGATTTCTCTCGAGTTGATTGTGGCAGAAACATCACCCACAAATTCGGTCATTATACAGATTTCATACGCTTGGCTTTCGTTGACTGCGAAGCCATGGGTTCCTTCTGTGAGGTATAATTTCTCATCGCCTAATTCGAATGGGTCGAGGTCCCGAAGTGGCGCCCATGGGTCTGGTCTCATGTTTTCTCCAGTGACTGGAATGAAGCTGGAAATCATCGAGTCATCTTCCAAGACGTAAATTACTGAACCGCCACTTGACCAGATTTGATCCCAATGGGTTGAGGCCTGTATGTACTGCATCATGATGCCCTTGGGTGAGGCGATTGCATGAGTAATTCCTAGACTGTTTAAGCGTTCAATATCATCGTAAATTATCGCTGTCGTTGCCGCATTTTGAATCGAGTGTTCCTGTTTGAGAATACCTAAAGTTGGTACTGCTGTAATTCCAATGTGTTCTGGAATAGAGTAGATGTGGCCCCAGTGTTCATTTTCTGTGTAAACAATCGAGCCTTCAGGTAGGTTTTCTAGGGCATCAAATAATGCTACGTCTCCATCCGAAATCGCATGCAGTTCATCATGTTCTGATAATTCAGAAAGGGCGCTATGCGCTATGCCACAAAGGAGCAAAGTAACAATCATCATCGCTCTTCCTCCATCAGAAGAAATACCGCCTTCGATTCGTGAAAGACGCATTCCAACCAATGCAGCCAGAGGAATATGGAATGCATGCATGCTCATGGAATAAAGAGCGTAAGACATCATCGACAGTATCGCAACCCCACTTAATCCATCAAACAAGTGAATTGAGGAAAGAGCCCAATTTAACCCGAACCACAATGCCAGAATCATTGCTTTGCTATCTTCTCGCATTGTCCAGGTTGCCCATATTGCAAGAGGTAGTAACAGGCCTGCATACATCAGCATCGGCGCTCCACCTTGCCATCCATACTCTGCAAATACAGCCTTTCCATCGAATGCTGGAGCTAGTGCGAAAACAACCAGAAGAACTGAAATTCCAAGGATAATCGATTGTATCCTGTCTGTAATTGTGAAAGTTTCACGCTTGGAAATAATCAATTGTGCCATAACCAAAGTTGCGAGATATATCAGCCCAGTAGGGTGAATCATCGCCACGATTACGGCAGTTATCGCTACAATTTCCCACCTGAGTTTCTCGCCGAACATCATCAGAATTACAACCAATCCTAGCTGACTTGCCACTGTCGGGAAACCTGAATCCAGATTCTTTGCGAATAGAGCAGGGGCAAGCAACATTGCCATAATTGTCCAGTGGCCACATCCCATTTTTTCTCCGACTGCAGCAATTCCAAGCAATAGTGCCACGAAGCACATCACTCCTAACCAGAAAACACTCATGTGGGCAGGACCTCCTAGCCATGCTGCCAACATGGGGAATGCAGGAGGGTAGATCCATTCTCCAATTGAAGGGTCACTGAGAATAAATCCACCAGTTCTTGATATCGAATCTGTCAATGATGCAAATCCAATCCAATCCACGCCCATTGGACGCATGTAAGAAAGAGGGGTTATGGCAATGAAACATGCGACGGTAGTGAATATCCAAAACCACGGACTACGCTCGATGTTAATTTGTCGAGGTTCAGGATTAATTTCTACTCGTATCGCGATTGCAGCGAGAATATTTGTGATTATCAACAGAGTAGTCAGTGTTTCAAGACTCAATTCTAGGATGAAACAGAAACCAGCTAGTCCTAAACATGTTAGCAAGCCTAATGCTGGGCTGAACAACAATTGTCTCTTCCAATCTCCTTCACTATCGATACGCCTAGCAAGCGCAAGGCCCGGAAGAATAGCCACTTCCAAGCCTAGAGACATAACCTCGCCTCGCCCTTCTAGCCTTCAAACCTATTTGCGAAGAATGATGAATCAAGGCCGTTTGGAAGGAACATGGCTGAGGTCATTATCCTACCCGATGAGTATTGGGTGTTTGATTTCACAAGGGGTGAAGATCCAGATTTCCAATGTCCTTTCCCCTATCAAATCGGGAGATACGATGAGGTTCGACCTGGAATGTACACTCACGAATTATTTGGCGGCGAGCGAGATTTACATGTCGGAATAGACATCGGAACTCCTGTAGGAGAACCGGTCCACGCATTTTCCAGTGGTGTAGTTCATTCTCTGGGAGTCAATGAAGAAGAGGGCTCTTACGGGCCGACAATAATCATCAAACATGAAATTGAGGGTAAACCAATATGGGCGCTGTACGGCCATTTGTCTATGGAATCATTAGATATGGTTGCTGAAGGAATGGAAGTTGCCGAGGGCCAAATCATAGCAACAGTTGGTGACAAAAGTGTCAATGGAGGCTGGGAGCCTCACCTACATTTCCAACTCTCATGGGAAGAACCTCAAGAAAATGATATGCCAGGAGTAGTAGCAAGAGCAGATAGAGAGTGGGCCTTGGAAAAGTATCCAGACCCCAGAATGGTTCTTGGTCCAATCTACTGATTGATTTGAGCCAAGTATTCCTTCAAGGAAATAATCGGCTCGATTGCTGATGGGTCTTTACCATGCAACAGTGCGAGTGCAATAGATAGCCAATCAGTCATTATGCACAGGTGCAATAGGCTCTCAAGCAATGTTTCTCCATCACCATGGATTTTCCATGCTAGTTCAGTAGGACAGTTGGATACAAACCAGTCCATCCTTTGTCTTACACGAGGGTGCATACCATCCCAGGAAAGGAAAATTAGAGCTTGTTCTGCTGCTTCAGGGTCTTGGTCATCTCCGACACCTCCCCATGCAACTGCCTCATTGTGATTCATTTCAGGAATCGCTCCGATTCTAGCGAACCGTGCTGAGTTTTCGTTGAGTTGATTTTTGAAGCGATTGACTGCGGGCATCAATTCATTTGGTCCCAATATAGCGATTGGATTCTGCATCAAATTAAGTGCTAGGCTTGCAACATCTCCTTCAGGATAGGTGATAATGTCATTATCTTCAACAGCAACTTGCAGGCGTGCAAGTGCGTGTTCTGTAATTTCTGTTTGTAAGATTCCAATCTCTACAAGGAATGCTAACTGCCTAGAGAATATGTGGCCGAAGGCTGACCTCGGAGGCTGCCCTGATGGGCATGAAATCAGGTGTGCGCTCTGTGACAATTCACACATTCCAGATAATTCACCACCACTTGAAATAACGATGATTGTAGCACCTTGCTCCATAGCTGTTGCACATGCTTCCACAGTTTCCTCTGTGTTTCCGGAATAGGAAGTTGCGATAATTAGCCAATCAGGAGTCCACCAGTTTGGTAAATCGTATCCTCGATGACATCTTACCGGGACGGCCCCACTCTCATCGCACAATACTGAGAGGAAATCTCCTCCTGCGGCTGAACCGCCCATGCCTAAGCAAAGTACGCCAGTCCATCCTGTGTCGATATCATCTAGCCAAGGAAGGAGTTCTCTGTTGACAGATTCTCTGCCGACGCGAATGTCTTGTACAAATGAGCGAGTGAACTTGATCATATCTTGTTTGTCAAGTGCGGTTGCAAGACGAATTATGCCTTCTTCCATATCACTCACCGTCCATCCCTAATCTTGGTAAGCAAACCCATTCACCATCAATTCTTGCCAATAATAGCTTCCTTCCAGGTACATGCTCGAATGGTAAACGAACAGCGCTCATCTTCCAATCATTCGGGTCTAAGAATTCTGCTACCGATGCGTCTTCGTTAATCGGTTCGATATATGTGAATTCATGCAGTCTTGCAACTACATTTGCATTTTCTAAATCTCTCCAGGTCGCTCCAGTGCGTTCTCGTCTCTCGACTTTCTCAAGAATCGCACCTTCGCCAGTCCAAGTAGATGGGCGCCATAAATCACCTCGCCATCTAATTACATCACCCAACTCATAACCTGGTTTTCGGTAAAGTAGGGTCAGTCTTGTCAGATCAACTCCGTCCTTTCTACCAACAACCGATGTTGTGGTATTGATTTGTCCACCGTGCTGAGAAATCAAGTGCCTGCCCCACGCTCTCGCCAAAGCCTTCGAGCCAAGAACAACATCGTATCCGCCGGTCACAGGTCCTTCATTCGTAATGAAAAACATCGGGTCGTCTGGCATCTCTGCTAGAACGTCATCAAGAGTGCGACGCAGTGTCTGAAATTCCTCTTCTGATAGGCGGCGAGCGCTCGACCTCAATTGGACCGTTGCTTCGAAGTAATTTCCAGCTCTTCTAGTACAAGTCAAGCAAACTCCGTTTGACATTCTAGCACGCATGGTGTGTTTCTCAGTGTACAACAGATTATCGATTACTCCCTCGATTTCGAGATGAATCAGGGTGTGCCTGCCATCGACTTCTTGAGCTTTCAATCCTAATTCTAGGTCTTCGATTTCGGTATGGAATTCTACGTTTCTCTGAACTAGTTCATGCCACAAATCCTCTTCATCGACATTACTCCATTTACCTTGGAAATCAATGATTCCACAACGGGCACATCTAGTCCAAGGAGCATTCTTTGGAACCTTGGCCAAAGTAACTCTGTCACGAGTGCACTTCTCACACATTCTGTCTGAAAATAAGGGAGGGCCTGCTCCACAAACTAGACAGAATTCGCCACCGAGGTCCATATCTACACCTCGTCACTCATTTTCTTCTTCACCTTCAGAGGTGCTGTCATCTACGCCCATCGCTTTCTCTAGTGAATCGATTTTTTCTTGCAGAGATTTAGAACGAGCAAAAACTGTCCAAGTCCATAATGCAAGAGCTCCAATCATACAGATGTATGCGGCTGTTAGGTATGTTTGGTCGCTCATCTCAATCTCTCCTCATACTGCCTTTGCAAGTCTTCGAGACGCATTTCTAATTTAGTTAGTCTCATTCCTGCCATGACATAACCTATGGTTAGGACAGTAAATGATATCGCGCCGATGAACAATACAAGGCCCATTTCAGAGTTGAGAGAACCTTCCGATGTCGCCACAACTGGGCCAGGGTGTCGTATTTGCCAAAGTCTTGTAGCGATGTATGTGACTGGTACCAATACAAATCCGTACATTCCGAATGCTGCGAAAGTATCTCGGGTTTCAACACCGTCAGGTTGCGAGCGTCGGCCTAACACCAAGTACAGTGAAAGCAAGGTCAGCAGAGCAAATGTGTTGAGACGAACATCTGTCCAATCCCATGGAACTCCCCATTCTGCAGCACCCCAAATACATCCTGAAGTGATGCACATTAAGCCTGTAGCAAGCCCAGCCTCGCTACTAGCAACATGTAGTCTCCATGCCCAATCACTTCGCTTGAAGAACCAGTAAATCGAGCCGACGAAAAGCATGCTAAAGGCGATCATTGCTGCCCATGCACTAGGCACGTGCCAGTAGAAAATACGCTGAGCTTCAGGTGCCTTGAACGCATTGATTGAGACTGAAGGGGCCCACATCATCCCTAGCAACAAAGTTAGGGCAGCACCGGCGAAGCCGATAATTGCTACAACCTCGCCCCTGATGTTCATATTTGACTCCCGCAAGGTGCTCACCTTCAATGTTCATGCTGTTAGAGTGTCAACAACTAGTGCCCAAGGGAGAATCAGAATCGGTGTTAACAATCGAATCATTACCGCATTTGGTCTTGATAATCGCAAGGTTGCGTTGCTTAACAGTCCTACAATAGATTCTGTTACAGCCCCCAAAACCGCCCCAGCAATAATGAGTTGCCAATCTATTTCTGTGGTAATCGTAGATGCTAGTGCAGTGAGTCCTCCACATACGATCAGTGAGTGAACTAAGGCGTGAGGGGGGATGGCTGATTTGGTATTCCACCATGCGTAAGCTCGGTTTTCAATAGCCAAACGGTGAACAGGGTTTCCACACAAGCCAGCAGTAAGCGCTGGCGCAAGAATGAATCCAGTCAGCGTTCTTCCTTCTAATTGCGAAGGGTCGAGCAAAGCCAACATTGCTCCGAGAGTGAGCAAGCCAGCAATGCCATTGTTCGCGAGGCCAGATAATGTTCTCAAGTTCATTCTATGGCCGATGTTAACAGTTCTTTTCTCGCCTTTTCCGACCAATGAAAATTTACCGGTTTTAGGCTCATTTTTTTCCTCTTCAAATGGGAATCGTATGACTCTATCTGCTGCTTCGACAATTCTTGAATCGTGACTTGCAATTAGAATAGAGTGGCCGCCTGCTGCAAGATTTCGAATAGCTTTAGCTAGCCTTTCCACTGAATCATCATCCAATCCGCTATCCGCTTCATCGAGTAGAACAGCAACAGGTTCTGCAGAAATCATTGCAGGAATTAATCCGCTTAGAAGTGCAACTCTTCTTCTCTGCCCTCCAGAAAGCATCGCAACCCTATCGTGAATTCGGTGATCAAGACCCCAATTTTTCAGTAAGGGGGCGATATCAAATTCGTATCCTGCTGCATCAAGAATTCTCTCGCCAACCAATTCATCGCCCATCACACAATCATCCTGTAGGCATAGGCCGAAATCTGTGCGGCCGCGGCGCCCGTCTGAATCGCGAATAAGTTGGCCAGAAATTGTCGAACTGCCATTTTCCAGGGGAATCAATCCTGCAGCGGCTTCGATAACAGTTGATTTTCCACACCCGTTCTCGCCAGAAAGACATACAACTTCGCCGCTGTCAACCGAAAGTGACCACTTGTCCAATACCTTATTCCGGCCTCGGAGGACGGAGATTTCGGATAAGTCGATGATGCCCATCAAACCGAGCGAGCAACCGCATTGCCTTCAAGCCGACGCCTCTTCCGCCTGTACATGGAGGAGATATTGTTCGCGCTTTGGGTGGCGGCAATCATCGGTCCTTTGGCATGGTCTTGGTATCATAAAGCATCGATTGCAATGGCGATGACACTTTCATTGCTTTTCGGATACATTGTCCAGTTAATATGGGGTTGGACTCTAGATTCGTCTCAATTGACAGAGTTGTATTTACGGGTGGTAATGATACCTGCTTTAGTCGAATCTGGGCATGTTCACACGCTGATTACAAGCGGTTTTCTTCACTCTTGGAATAGTCCTCTTCACGTACTGGGAAATATTGTGATAATCGCATTGGTTGGTATACCTCTTGAGGACAGATTAGGCAGAGGAAAATGGCTGATTTCCTACGCTATCGGATTGCTCGGTGGTTCAATCGCTTGGACCCTTGCAAATGGGGGCTCCTATACACCCGCTTTAGGGGCATCTGGTGCAGCGTTTGGAATATTAGGTGCATACCTTTGCGGATGGCCTCAGGATGAGGTATATTTCCCTATGATTTTGATTAGGAAATGGCCAGTTCAATTCATTGCTTTATTCTACTTCGGTTTTGAAATTTACAAGGCTTGGCAGGTGTATGGTTTATCACAGGCCAGCCACGTTGCACACATTGCTCACTTTGGTGGATTTATCTTGGCATATGCCACTTTGCCGATTTTGAAGAAGAATATTGAATGGGAAGGCGAAATCGAGATAGGAGAAATCACTGCTGAAAACCCCTTCGAAGGAGTTGATGATCTCGTCAAGAGGCTTCACGATGAAGGCGATGAAAAAGAGACACGTCAAGCCTGGTTAGAAGAAATTGCAGATCGGGCAAAATGTCCAGTTTGCGGAGGAAAGTTGCATCTGAAAAAAATGCGCATCCGATGCGAATCTGATTCATCCCATGTTGCATGGCCTTGAGTCCCGTAGGGACTCGGATTCACCCAAGGTTCATGTGTTATGCAATCCGCCCGTAGGGCGGGTTGAGTCCGATGAGAGCATTAAAAGCACTAATTCTCGCTACAGTTTTTCTCATTGCAGATATGTCTGCACTTGCTTCCGCAACGCCAATTGAAGAGGCTCAAATCGGGGAAGAATTAGATGAAGAAATAGCGGACAGAATGCCTTTCCGTGGAGACAAATTCTCTACGGAAGATTACGGTTGGTGGTTTGCCTACGGCCCAGATTCAAACTTTGATGGCATGGATGACCGCCTTGAGCAGGTCATTGCAGGAGAAGAATCTCAGTCCACAACAGCGATTATTGGCGCAGATGGCAGAAAGACCGTTGCAATCGTCGTCGATTATGCATGGCACCCAGGGCAAGAGGAAATCGATGAGTTAGTCGCACTACTGCGAAGTCATGGCTGGGAAGCCAAAGGTTCATGGTTCCAAGTTATGGATTCAATCGATTCAATTGTTGTTGACCATGTTCCGGTAAGCGCCCTTCTTGAGATTCATGCCCTCGAATCAGTAGTGGTTGTCGAGATGCAGAATGTCATGTATCCAACACTCGAGAGTGCCAACCCTGCTAGTAGAATCCAACCATCTGATGTCTATTCTGGTACCGTATACGACAGAGGTTATGATGGAGAAGGCATTGTTATCGCAGTCCTAGATTCAGGTGTCGATAATGAACATCGTTCATTGAATGATTTTGATGATGAGAATGATGAACCTGATTTAGATCCAAATTCCTATGATGACCAAAAGTGGGTTGCTGGATATGATGCAACCTCACAAGCATCTAACCCTGATGGTTCACAAGACCCTGACGATGGTCAAGGTCACGGAACTCACGTAGCTGGAATTGCTCTTGGAACCGGAGATTCTAGCAGAGTGCACATCGGTGCTGCACCGGGTGCTTTCTTAGTAGATATCAAGGTCCTAACCGATAGCGGTGGTACGAATTCACAAAACTCCATCAACGGAATTCAGTGGATGATTAACAACAAAGATACCGATTGGGGTAATGGTGCTCAAGGTATTCAAATTGGCCAAATGTCATTCGGTTCAATCGGTAATCCAATCAATCAGGACAATGGTGACAACGGTACTGGTGCAGAATCACGCTTGGTAAACAATGCAACATTTGACCATGACATCGCTTGTATTGTTGCAGCTGGTAACGATGGAAAACAAAGAATTGCATCTCCAGGAAGCGCAGACGGTGCGATTACAATCGGTTCAGCAGACAACTCAGATTCCATCAACAGGACTGATGATTTCATGGCATCTTATTCCAACTCAGGCCCTCGAATTAGTGACAATGATGAAGATGACTGGGACGAATTAAAGCCAGATCTTACGGCATATGGAAGTGGAATATATTCTGCTTCGGCTGCGACTGGTACTTCCTTCCCAGGATCACCTAGGCCTGAAGCAAATGATGCATACGAGTCCAAAGATGGTACTTCTATGGCAACTCCATTGGTATCCGGAGTCGTTGCGCTAATGCTACAAGCAGATTCAAGCCTGAAACCAATGGAAATCAAAGATATCCTTCGTAATTCAAGCGAGCAGAAAGGTTCCGCTTCCGAGCCGGGTGTTTCAGATAGATGGAACAATGAATGGGGCTTCGGATTAATGGATGCTTCATGTGCTGTTGATACAGTTCTCGGAAGAACATGCTCTCCTCTATCCGGTGGCGGAGGTGGCGTCATCATCGACCCACCTAATGAGTCCGATGAGGGGATTACTCTTACTGAACCTGAAAATGGCACTTGGTGGTTAACTGGAGATATGATTACTATCGAAGGAGAACTTCTCTCTGGCACAGGGCCATGGAACAACGTAAACGTTAGAATGACTCAATATTATGAAGATAAAGACGAAGAAGTTCTGATGGATTGGACTCAGGCTGTTATTGGTGAGGACGACACATGGTCCTTCACTGATTTGATTCCAGACGATTGGTTTGATTCGGAAGAGACGGCAGTAGTCATTGAGGCACAAGCTGTAGGTGATGGTGATTTGATTTCCAATGCCGCCAACTGGGTTAGAATCGGTCGAATGATAGCATCATTCGGTTCTCCGTCATCCGGTTCTGTGTTAACCGACACCGTTACTTTCTCTGGAACAGCACAAGGTATCGAGCCTAGTGAATTGCATTACAGGGTAGACTCTGGTGAGTGGGAATTAGCTCATACATTCGATGAGGAAGATTACGAGACTCAAGATTGGTCCTTCACTTGGGATTCGACCGAAGTAGACGATGGTTCTCACAAGATTTCAATAAAATTGGTCAACAAGAGTGGAATAGAATCTGATGTTGTTCGTCGTACATTTACAATCGACAACATGCCTGCAGCACCCGAATTGAGGTTCCAAGGAACTGTACAGATATTCGATCAAGACCTACCTGCAAGCAAGGCAGTTGCTGGAACGATTTTGGAAATTCACTTTAGCGTTGTCAACACGGGAGACTTGGATGCAACTGATTTACATCTGAAACTAGACGCTCCCGGTAGTGAATCAAACACATACCCAAGCGAAGGTAAACTCCCTCGCCTCGAACAGGGAGA
>TARA_B100001113_G_scaffold188594_2_pt1 | contig 13868 bp, 13 predicted proteins | sample TARA_B100001113 | Tara Oceans TARA_B100001113 (sample SAMEA2622402) | marine metagenome | biome: marine biome (ENVO:00000447); feature: deep chlorophyll maximum layer (ENVO:xxxxxxxx); material: "saline water (ENVO:00002010), including plankton (ENVO:xxxxxxxx)" | depth 50 m | reverse complement strand
ATGTTCCGTAGATATTGGTTTCACATGGCCATAGTCTTCTCTGTGTACATTTGGAAAGATCCACTTGACCAAATAGACAGGGCTCTAATGGCTAGCACAAGAATCGAAATCACTCCATACATCTATGCTATCGAGGGGGACATTGTTCTCTGGGTTCAAGATGCCTTTCAAACCAAATTACTCACCGAGGGACTTACACATTTCTATGTCATGGGATATATGACTGTAATTTTTTCATCTTTCATCTATCCAGTTTACGCTGATGACAGATACATGGCAGACAGAGTATCACTGACAATGTTCTATGTCTACATCCTAGCCGTGCCCTTCTATCTCTTCCTAAACGTGCGGGTTACGGGGGATGTTATACCCGGTATGGAAACATTGGCATATGACTTGACTCCGGAAATCAGAAACTGGTTCGCAGGTATTGATCCATTCACCAATGGAATGCCCAGCCTCCATGTTGGAATGCCTGTTGCCATCTGGCTAGCTTTCATCAGATGGGATGACGACGGGAGATGGAACAGATTCACCAACCTGCTCGGCATATTCATCCTCGTTACAAGCTTCACCATCGTTTACCTTGGTATCCATTGGATTGCAGATATACTTGGAGGGGTAATAATTGCGCATCTTGCAGTAGCCCTCGCTGATAAAACCAGGAAAGGTGTTTGGGGGGCCTTTGATGAACGTTTGATAGGACGACGTTTCGCCTTGTTGATTGACAATCCGAAATTGGCTATAAAGAAGGCGAGAAAAATAATATCAAGAACCTTGAGACCTTACAGGCAGGCTTCAAGAAAGCAGACTTCGGCTGCTATAGTCGCAGTCCTCTTCCTAACAACAACCATACTCGTTTACGATGCAACACACCAATCATTTCCCTTGGAGGGTGTTGAATTTCCGTCTGAGGCGACAGGAGAGGGTGAATGGATGATTGCAGTCAATGAAACCCCAGATGAGGCACCCATGATCACAGCATGGAACCTAAGCACTACTGAGTCATTCGTTGTCGGAGGCGCTCCATGGGCAATCACCCCCTCCGTCGAAATATCTGAAGATAAGATGGCAATTTATGCAGGTTTTAGATTTGACTGGTTTGTTATTGATACTTCCTTTGGCACAATTTCACCGCAATACAGGAACGATGTGCAAACGAAAATACAGGACCTCGCAATTGGCACGATGGCGGATGGAACTTCTTATGCTGCCATATTGAACACTGAGGGAATATCAATTCTGTACCCCTCTGGATTGGAAATTGCGAAGATACCCGATGCGATCGGTGCAACTGCACTTGCGGCATACGGGGATACGGTAATATGGGCAATTAATGGAACAGAAGGTCCGAAGTTAGGATTATTTTCAGTATCCTCGGAGACAAGGCAGAATATCTTTGTCAATGCCTCGGCGAGCGACGAAACAGAATCTGGTCTGATAGATGCAGAAATCTTCGTAGATGCAATTAACGGGACAGTCACAGAAATATCAGCGGATGGAACATCCATCGCCGCAGTAGTCGATGTCGGCCAGATACGACGCGTAGTCCTTGTTGATAGAGTAGTTGGAAATTCATTGATAATATCAGAGCCAGCTTGGGATGCGTGGAGCCCGCATTTAACATCGGACAAAATAGTCTTCACCCAAATAACAGCCTTCAATCCGAATAATCAAGACACTAATAAGGACTTAAATGATGTATATTTGTATGACAGAATTGAAAAAATTTCACTTTCACTTACAAGTGGTTCTGAGGCACTTCATGAAGATCCAAGAATTGTCTCTATCGGCGCTGCATGGCTTGTTACCGATGAAGATGGTAACACTATCCTCGAAGTGTACAATTTGGAAGATCCCTTTGAGCCCTATTCGTCCATTCTTCTCCAAGCCGCTGTGGTGATATTGGCCCCACTTTTGATGGTCTGGACTGTCCAAGCGGCATCAGAAAGCAAACATCCTCAGGACTCAGCTAGCTCGAACATTTGATTGAGACAGTCTCGAGCTCTATCAATAACGTCGTCGTCTATCTCAACAATTTGATCCCCTCTAGGAGATTCAATTGCTTGTAGTATGTCTTCCAAATGAGTTTTCTTCATGTGTCTGCACATCGAACAAGTACCCATTAGTTCAATCGGCTTTTCTGATTCAGCTATGGCTCGCTCTGCGGTGCCGCATTCAGTGATCATCATCACTGCAGCATCTTCTTCAGACGCTATTCGCTTTGCTTCAATGAGTATCCTTTCTGAACTTCCAACAAAATCACTTTCAGCCAGCACATCAGCATCACATTCTGGATGAGCCAGTACTCTCAACTCAATCCCTCTCTTTTGCGCTTCTCTCCTCTGACGCCGTATGCTAGTCGTATTGAATGCTGCATGAACCTCGCAATCTGCCTCATGCAAATATACTGTCTTTTTCCCCTCAAGATGAGTCTTTAGATGTTGACCCATGAGCCTGTCTGGTACGAATATTAACTCATTCCCTGGAAGATTTTCTGCGATTGAAAGATAATTGCTGCTGGTAACACAAACATCACACTCAGCCTTGACTGCAGCAGTTGTATTGATGTAACAAGCCACAGGTGCACCCGGATGCAATTCTCTGAGTTTGCGGACATCCTCTGCATCGATTCCTTCTGAGAGCGAACAACCGGCTTCTGGAGACGGGTGGAGAACCGTCTTATCCGGGCTGAGGATTTTAGCGGTCTCTGCCATGAACCGTACACTGGAGAATAGTATCGTTGATTGAGGAGCATCTCTAGCAATCTTAGAGAGTGTATAGCTATCTCCCACAGCATCTGCAACTCCATAAACGATGTCGGGTGTTTGATAGGTATGTGCAATTAGAATCACATCCCTTTCTTTCTTTAGACGATTTATTTTCAATGTCAATGGTGCAATCGTTCGACAGGCTTCAAGACCCCATCTCATTTTTTGACCTATACGCTCCATTAGCCTGCATGCCTCGAGCTCTAACTCACCACTATCCATAGATGAGGGGAGGCCCAGATCTTCTCTCTGGGGCAAAGGCGGCAATTTCAGGACCATCTCGACAAAACCTCTCCTGACTGCAATACCTTTCAAGCCATCTAATGTGGAACCCCCATGGCCGGGAATGAGTGGCTACCATGGATTGCCCTAGAAACCATACACCTAGGCGCCGAAGCGGAAGTCATTTCAGGCACATGGATCGGAAGGAAAGCAATACTCAAGCGAAGAATACCAAGAGGATATCGACACCCTGCTTTAGAACGAAGCCTATCCCGTCAAAGGATATTCGCGGAAGCTAGAATTCTTGCTCGCCTCAGTGAAAATAAAGTCAAATCACCGATTTTATTTGGAATCGATCCTGAGGAAGGATGGATAATGATGAGTAAGATAGACGGTCAAAGTCTTGCTAAAGTTTTGCAAAAGGGTGCAGATTACCAGGTGGAGTATAAACTCGGACAGGCTATCCGGAAAGTCCATTCAACTGGCATATCACATGGCGATGTAACGACATTGAACGCCATATGGTCTGATGATGATGTGATCCTAATCGACTATGGTCTTGGTCGTTTAGTGGCTGAGATGGAACATTTTGGCCTCGATCTACATTCTCTTCACGAATGTCTTTCCGCGCATCATGTAGATAGGCCAGAATCTATGGAAAAAGTTCTGCAAGGTTACCTTGATAATTCAAATTCAGAAAATTTTGATGCACGTGCAGTAGTAGATCGGTTTGAAGCTATACGAGGGAGGGTAAGATATCATGCCTAGAAAAATACCCGAAGTAATATTCTTTCACACCAGTAACCAACATAAGCTAGATGAGGCTTCTCAGGCTATGTCAAATCTACATATCAAAATAAGATCATTGAAAGACATATCTTCAAGGATTTCCGTGATTGAGCCACAGGGAGAAAGTTGCGCCCATGTCGCACATTCAAAAATCACTCAAGTATTGGATTTGATAGAAGATAAACTGAATGGCAACTGGCTTATGGTGGAGGATTCGGGATTATTCGTCAATGCACTAGGGGGATTCCCGGGAGTCTATTCCTCGTACGTTCATACTACAATCGGTGTCAAGGGAATAGTAAAATTACTCGAAGGGAACGGAGACAAATCAGCACAATATATCTCATCAATTTCATTCTGGGATGGTAAAAGGATTCAATCAGTAGAAGGATACTGCAAAGGCAGAATATCACTAGAATTGAAAGGAGATGCTGGCTTCGGATACGATCCAATATTTATTCCCGAAGCGGGCAATGGTCAAACATTCTCTGAAATGACCTTGATGGAAAAAACTGCTCTGTCTCATAGGACAATGGCACTAAAGAGGATGGTAGAGAAACTCAACTTTCCGTCAATGTGAAGTCAGGTAACACCAACGGATCCATCATATGGTGTCTCTCTCAAGGCTAATGGTCTGGTCAATGTTTCTTTTGGGAACGCCCGCGTTTCTGATTTTTCAAGGATCGGTAACTCCAATTGCTCGTTTAGCAGGCGCTACTACCCTGCTAGCATTACTCTCAATACTCATGTTCACTGGAAGACCCGCCCCGGACATCGTAGCACCAATCGCTGCAATCAAATCTTCATCTATTGCGAGCGCCGTTGAAACCAAGATTGATTTGCCAGAGCAAAAGATTCCCGAACCACCAGTAGTCACAGCCCCTGCGGAGGATACCCCCGTCGTAAACAATACAAATTCAGAATCAACGAAAGACACAGCAAAGATTGCAAAGAAATACGCCGTTACTAGTGATGCACAGATGGAATTTGAAGATGAAGTTGAGCAATTCGTCGAAAATCGGCGTGAACGTCGAACGGAAATCAAAGAGAGGATAGCTCGTGAACGTCGTATTTCATTGGCATCTATGCGCAATAAACGGCTTCGCGAATGGGCCAATACCGAAGATGGCGAAGGATTGCATGAATTGATTGAAGGCACCCAACACGGGCTGCAGATTCTCGAATATAGGGATAGTAATCTAGAAGATGGATTGAGCGCTTCTAGTCTTGTTAGAATCGATGACAAAAGGGTACTTAGGATAACCAGGAATATCCGCTTCAAGACATCAAGATCGACCAAAGATAAGGAGGCGTTGGATGAGGATGCTGAACACAATGAAACAGGCTTAGATTCCAGTATGCCACCGCCCCCGCCGGATATGCCCCCTCCCCCTCCGCCATCTATGTGACACAACTGGAGTGGTGAAGTTGAACAGCAAGTAACCTCACGTAGTGCTATGGCCGGACAACTCGTAACTGTAGACAGGATTGAAACTCCATCTTCTCCAGAAGGAGGATACATCGAGATATGGTCGCTCAATCGTCCCAATCGGCTAAATGCGCTTAATCGGGATATGCATGAAGAGCTCATAGGTCTGTGTGATCGGGCTGAATCTGACGATTCAACTAGAGTGGTAATAATCACTGGCACTGAACCTGAAAAGAATGCGGATCGTCCCAAGCCTGTTGCCTTTGCAGCAGGAGCGGATATAACCGAGTTCTCCGGTCAAAGTTCTGAAGATGTTCGTCCATTTTTTGAGAGAAATGCTTGGTTGAGTATATGGGACCTCTCTAAGCCAACGATTGCAATGGTCGATGGTTTCGCACTTGGAGGGGGAACCGAACTAGCCCTCTCGTGCGATATGAGAATCGCTTCAAGCCGGTCAAAATTTGGTCAGCCAGAAATTAACCTCGGACTCATCCCTGGAGGCGGGGGGACACAACGATTGACAAGTCTTGTTGGTTACGGAGCGGCCATTGAGATGGTGCTTACTGGAGATATGGTTTCAGCAGAAAGAGCATTGCAGATGGGACTAGTCAACAAAGTCGTATCGTCGGAAGATTTGCGCGATTCAACACTTAAAATTGCACGTAATATCGCTTCCAAGTCTCCCTACACAATTAAGGTAGCAAAACGAGCAATAAGATCCTCCTTGGACCTCCCTTTGTCTCAAGGAATGCTCGCTGAACGCTCTGAGTTTGTAGCACTTTTCGATACTGAAGATTCTTCGATAGGAGTCGAAGCATTTCTTTCGAAAAAAGAACCAGAGTGGGTAGGCCGTTAATCAGCGTGATGCTCAATAACAACCCAATGAATTTAGCAACATGTCGGGTAACAGGGTCATCGTATTGTCTGGCCCGCCTGGGTCTGGGAAGGCAGCTGTCGGTAAAATATTGGAAGAAAGAGGTTGGAAGCTATTTTCATTAGGCGATGTAGTTCGGGCTGAAGTCGCTTCTAGGGATCTTGACCCAACCCCTTCGAACGTCGGTTTTGTTGCCCAAGATATGAGAGACGAGTTCGGTCCAGCGATAGTTATGGAACGGTTACTTCTTGATATTGAGTCGGCTGTGGGACAGAATCACGTAGTGATAGACGGTCTAAGGCAAATCGAGGAATTAGAACGTTTACAATCTTCTCAGCCAAGGATGATCGTAATTGCAGTCGATGCGCCCGAATCACAAAGAAGGGAGAGGATCGAATCTAGATCGAGGTCAGATGATGATAATTTCGAAGAAAGGGAGGCCAGAGAATGGGGATGGGGGCTCGATATGGTGATGGAACTCGCCGATCTCACAATTAAAAATGATGGAACAGAGGATGAATTCAAAGCATCTATTGTTAATTCATTACGTTCTATCGGAGTGGAATAGTCAAGCTCTACCTTCCGATCTCACGGCTTCCCAATCCTTCAAGAATTTTGCAAGACCTTCCTCAGTCAACCGATTCTCCATTAACTCGGTGAATATGGTGTATGGGATGGTCGCCGCGTGGACACCCAGTCTTGCACACATTTCGACATGATGCACAGATCGTATAGAAGCGGCCAGAATCTTACACCCAGTTATGCCTTGATTCTTCCACGTCTCTGAGATATTTTCGATCAACTTCAGCCCATCACCCCCATTGTCATCGACCCTCCCTAAGAAGGGGGACACATAGGAAGCACCCGCTTTAGAAGCCAGCAAGGCTTGTGCAACTGAAAACACAAGGGTGACGTTCACACCAATATCCTGATCCGCAAGGGATCTGGTAGCGGATAGCCCTGCGGGCGTGCAGGGTATCTTGATAATCACATTTTCAGGCAATCTCGATTTGAGATCGAGACCCTCTCGAACCATCTCCGATGCCGATGTCCCTGTCACCTCCGCACTTATTGGACCCGAACACACCATTGCTATGGAACGAATCACCTCCTCAAAATTCCTCCCTGATCTTCTGATCAATGTCGGATTTGTCGTAACGCCATCAAGAACGCCCCAGGACGCAATTTCTTCAACTTCTTCTATAACTGCAGAATCTAGAATCAACTCCATAAAACTCCCAATTGGGAGTGATACCTCATTCTTTCGGAAACTACCATTGTGGTTGTTATATATTCGGGAATTAAATAATTAGATATCTTTATGATATAATTTTAATATCTTAATGATATCATTATAAGGTCATCACCTTGGCAGAATACTATGGCGGAAAAGCCCAACTCAATCAAACTGAGCAAAAATGAACCAACCTATCGAGATATCGAAGGTTATGCAATAAACGGATTCTTAGGTTTGCTAATGCATCTTGCACTTGGTCTGGCCAATCTCGTTCTTCCTATTATTTTGGGCCCATTCACCGTAATTATCCAAATATTCACCGTTCCTCTATGGTTTGTAATGTTCAACAGTTATGTAATAGTCAATCCAAACGAGGCAGTCGTAGCCCAATTCTTCGGTAAGTACTCAGCCACATTGAAGAGTGAAGGATTCAAATTTTTCCTCAATCCCCTTTATCAGAAAACAAAGATCTCCCTCAGAATAAATAATTTTGAGTCAAACAAACTCAAGGTGAATGACGTGAACGCAAATCCAATAGACATAGCGGCAGTTGTCGTATGGAGGGTATTCGACGCTGCTGAGGCACTCTTCGAGGTTGAGAATTACGATCACTACGTGCAGATTCAGAGTGAAGCCGCTCTTCGTGAGATGGCAACAAAGTATCCCTATGACGCCATCGAACAGAAGGATATCGGAGGAATCACTCTCTCAAGCCACCAAGATGCTGTGGCAGAAGAATTATTGATATCTGTCGAGGCAAGGCTTGCCCGGGCTGGAATAGAGGTCTTGGAGGCCAGGATAAGCTACCTCGCATATTCGACAGAAATTGCCCAAGCTATGCTGCGTCGTCAGCAGGCTGCTGCAGTCGTTGCCGCGCGACGTGAAATAGTGGACGGAGCCGTTGGCATGGTCGAGCTAGCTTTGGAGCAACTCAGTACGAAAGGCATCATCGAGTTAGATGAGGACAAGAAAGCTACCATGGTGAGCAATTTACTTGTCGTCCTTTGTTCTGAGACCGACACGACCCCTGTGGTCAATACAGGTACTTTGTACCAGTGAAGAGTAATGAGTAAACTTGATTTTGAGATATATTGGAGGGGTTAACCTTTGGAGAAGAAAAAAATTCTACTCAGGCTAGATCAGTCTCTGCATAGCAAACTCAAGACTTGGGCCAAAGACGATATGAGGTCGATCAACGCTCACATCGAATTCATATTGAGAAAAGCGATAGAGGATAACAGAAGATGAATTTACACGAAGAGATAGAGAACGAATCAATGGCACTCACGATAAATTTGCCAGTTGCTACAATTACTCTTTTGATGATGCTAACTCCACTTTCTGGTTGTCTCAATCAATCCGATAGCACACCGGCTACTTCTGACGATCCAAACTCAGAAGGACTGTTGCGAATTAATCACATCCAAATGAAGGGTACTCATAATTCGTATCACATCGAGCCACTTGTTTCCCCAACGCGGGAATATATGTACACTCATGAGGATTTAGATATCCAAGCTTCTCAACTCGGAGTCAGACAATTTGAAATTGATGTGTGGTGGGATGTCAGGAATGGCCTCCGCGTATATCACAACCAATATGATTCCGGCACCACTTGCCCCACTTTTGAAAACTGTATGAATACACTTCTAAAATGGTCTAATGCCAATCCAAGGCACCATACTACTTTCATCTGGATAGAACCGAAAGATTGGCCAGAACAAAGTATGGACATTACAACAACGGTGCAAATGACTGGAATATTGGACGAGATAGAATCGGAGATAACGCAATTTTGGCCTCGAAATAAAACAATCACCCCAGCAGATGTTCAGGGGGATTATCCATTACTCTCTGACGCCTTGACCGATGAAGGCTGGCCTTTGCTGGAGGACAGCCGCGGCAAGGTTATTTTCGTACTTCTTGCAACCGGCGGTATGAGGGAAATCTACCTGCAAGATTACTTTCCAACGGGTCGCATGTTTACCATGTTTACATCACAAGACGACTCGCCTTCTTACGCACACGCCATATTCTCAATGACCGATCCTGTTGGGGATGGAGATGAGATTGAGCGATTGGTCGCCGAGGGGTATATCGTACGTACCAGAGCAGATAGCGGCGGAGAGGAAGCTGACAATAACGATACATCTAGGCTAGAGGCAGCGTTATCCTCTGGGGCACATAGCATATCAACGGATTATCCCGCAAAAGTTGAATCAATCGAGTATTGGGTTGAGATACCCGAGGGAACACCTAGTAGGTGCAATCCAGTTAGTGCACCAATATGGTGCAGTTCCGAAAATATCGAATATAACGATTAAACAATTACTGGTTTTCCATAACCTAAGCATGAAATATGATTTCCGTTGATAGCGAATTGAGGTACCTAATATGGATTCAGTCGTGAACATTGCCGGATATCGATTCGTCGATCTTCCAGATAGCGCCGACATCCGAGAACCATTGCTCAAACGGTGCCTGAAACTTGATCTCAAAGGGTCCATACTTCTCAGTCAAAATGGGATCAATTTCTTCTTAGCTGGTACCCAGCTCTCAATCGATGCCTTTCTTCAATATCTAGAATTAGATGAACGATTTATAGGAATTAATTTGAAAATAAGCTACACCGATTATCAACCATTTAGGAGGATGCTGGTCAAACGGAAGAAGGAGATAATATCATTGGGCATGGAGGATATCAAGCCTTCTGATTTCACAGGCCCATACGTATCTCCAACCGAATTCAAGCGTATGTTGGATGATGAGGAAGATATTGTGATTCTAGATACTAGAAATGATTACGAGACCCGTATAGGATCATTCCAAGGCGCCATGGATTTGGATATTCAGTCCTTCAGAGATTTTCCCGAAGCCATAGAAAAATTAGATGAGGAGTATAAGTCAAAGACTTTCGTGATGTATTGCACAGGGGGAATTCGATGTGAGAAAGCCTCAGCTGTTATGTTGAATGCTGGTTTTGAAGACGTAAGGCAGTTAGATGGTGGAATACTCGCATATCTAGAAGAACACGGCGAATCGCATTGGAATGGTGATTGCTTCGTTTTCGACCAGAGAGTCGCCGTCGATCATAATCTCCGCGAGTCCAAAGTCGAAATGTGTTTCAAATGTCGAGAACCACTATCGCCTGATCAGCAACAATCAGACGACTACATTGTTGGAGAGCATTGTCCTTACTGCATCACAAAATGAAGTTACAAATTCAACAATCACTTAATTGGCTTTTGGATTGATTTGATTTCCAAGAACTCTTCAAAACCATGAACTCCAAGCTCTCGGCCATTCCCGGATTTTTTGTACCCCCCAAAAGGAGCGCTGATATTGAATGGACCACCATTCACACTGACTTGGCCAGTCCTCATCTTCTTGGCGAATTCGACAGCACGATCAACATCTTCTGACCAAACTCCGCCCGATAATCCATATTCTGAGTCATTCGCCAAGGAAAGAGCTTCATCCTCTGAGGAATAGGACGCAATACAAAGTACAGGTCCAAAAATTTCCTCTTTCCAAATTTTCATGTCAGGTTTAACATTCATGAATGCCGTGGGCCTAACGAAATATCCAGATTCGAGCCCCTCGATTGAATCCAGTCCACCGGCTACAAGTATAGCTCCTTCATCAATACCGCTTTGTATGTAGCCAAGCACACTCTCTTGCTGGTAGGCCGATACCATTGGTCCACATCTCGTTTTGGGATCCATGGGGTCCCCTGGATTGTACCCTTCAACCCGCTCAGATATGATCGGAATGATTTCTTCCAACATTGATTCTGGGACTATAAGTCGAGTTAGTGCAGAGCATGTCTGGCCGGAATTTGCAAAGCACGCACCGATCGCATTCTTTGCCGCTTTGATGCCATTCCCATCTTCTAGTATAACGTTTGCACTCTTCCCTCCAAGTTCGAGCGTAACGCGTTTTACACTTTCTGCAGCAGTTTGAGAAACTCTCACACCTGCCGCCGTAGATCCGGTAAATGAGACCATATCCACTCCAGGATGGGACGCCAGGTATGACCCAACCGTTGAACCGTACCCGCTGACTAAGTTGAATACACCTTTTGGAAGACCTATTTCATCAAGCATGTCAGCAAGTAAAAACGCATTAAGAGGCGCTTCTTTAGATGGTTTAAGGACCATCGTGCAGCCAGCTGCAATTGCTGGTGCTACCTTCCCAATGATTTGATGAAGTGGGAAGTTCCATGGAGTGATGAATGCACAGACGCCGATAGGCTCTCTGACTATTGTCGAGTTTCGTACCTCGTCCTCCCAATTGTATGATTCAAGCATCTTAGCATATGATCGAGCTACAACCCGAGGGGTGCCAACCATCGCTATTTTCGAATATTCAATTGGAGTGCCAACCTCTTTTGTTATGATTTCAGCCAGCTCATTAGTACGAACTTTGAATGATTCTGAGAGGGAATTCAACACTCTGATTCTTTCCTCTATTGAAGAATTCGACCAGCCATCAAAAGCATCTCTGGCAGCGTTCACTGCTGCATCAGCATCTTCTTCAGTGCCCTCCGGCACACTTCCAATTATACTTCCTGTTGCTGGATTCTCAACAGATATCCGACCTCTACCTTTGGATTCAGTCCACGAGCCCCCTATGTACAACATATCCCTGTGCATCAATAGGCATACAGTCGACATTCACTTATCACATTCATGGAGTTCATACGTGTTGGCTTATCTGAAGTATCATGGTTCTCTCAGTAGACCGCCCAAGTCAAAGGACTGCCTTAGTCACCCTTACAGAGTCTTCATCCAGGGATACATTTTCTTCAGGTACAATAGAACATCTGATTGATACGATAGATGGTCTAATCCAAGATCAAAATACTGATGCCGTCATACTCACGGGAACTGGGAGATTTTTCTGCGCGGGTGGACCAGTTGACAAGTTCGACAATGCGATTGACGATGGTTCTATCAGAGACGTGGTCGAGACAATGACTGGACATTTACATCCTCTGCTGCTTCGTATCAGAAGATCATCTACTGTTTTCGTAGGCGCAATAAATGGTGCAGCAGCAGGGGGGGGCCTAGGATTGGCTCTGAGCATGGATTACAGGATATGCGTTCCGAATGCAAAAATCGCCGCCTCATTTTTCAGACTCGGACTATCTCCTGATGGGGGCACAACATGGCTCCTCCCAAGGTTGGTCGGGCAACAGGCAGCTAGGAAATTCTTCTTTGAGAACTCAATATGGGACGGTTCTATGGCATTAGAAAACGGTGCCGTTGACGAAGTCGTAGATGAAAATGAACTTATCCAAAGATCAATACAAGTTGCTGATAGTTGGGGCGCTTGGTCTGAAAGTAGTAGGAGAGGTACCAAACAACTACTGGACGCCTCCTCAACAACCTTCTTTGAGACACAACTTGAATTTGAGCGTCAGTTGATGGTCGCATCCGCGCTGACTCCAGATTTCAAAGAAGGAGTGAGGTCTTTTCTTGAGAAACGAGATCCTGATTTTAGTCAATGATTACACATGTGGATTTCTTAATTTCAGGACACCAGTGATTATTGAGGTAATGCATGCCAATGCCGCTAAATTAGCAATAATAATCGATGGAGATCTAACTAAGAATCCATAAATTAACCAAGCAACTAACGCTGTTGCTACTAGACCGAAAGTTGGTATCGAGATTCCATCGTGTTTTTTCAAAACCCAGACCTCTTTGATTTGTGGTATCCAAGCAACCACTCCAAGCATGCCTGCAAAAAGGCCAATCAACTCAATCCACAGTGCGGCCATCTCATTCACCCGGTCCCGGTATCACTCTTCCTTCCATTCCACCTGAAACCTCAATCACCTGACCAGAGATGTGACCGCTATTCACATCTGAAAGGAGGAATGCAACCGCTCCTGCAACGTCTTCGGGAAATGCAAGCTTCTTCATTGACATGGTCAGCATTGCATTGTAAGCAATCGACTGGTCAATGCCTGATTCGATTTTTCTATTTGTGAGGGTCCAACCAGGAGCTACTGCGTTTACTCTAATCGATGTTCCCGAAACATCGTTTTTGAGGGTACGGAGAAATCCAGTTGTAATCGCGCCCTTTGCTGTTGCGTAATCTGAGTGCCCCCTCTCTCCATGAATGCCAGCTGTTGATCCAATCAGCACAAGACTGCCCTTGCCCCTTTCCATAGCGCCCTTAAGGAAACCTTGAGCCGTGAGGACCGTGATTCCTAGATTAGACTCGAGCGTAGAATTCCATCGATCCTCTGAGATTTCCCATACAGGCATGGGTTGAGAGGGATACAGCCCGGCATTCGCAACACAGCATTGCAAGATTCCAATTTCTTCTTCAATTTGGTTGAACATTTTGTCAACCTCATGTTTTCTTCTGAGGTCTGCATAGATAGCAACTCCACCTATTTCGTCAGCCAAACTTTCTGCTAGAGATTTAGAGGTGTGATAATGTACGATTACTTTGCTCCCCTGCTTTGCAAGATGTCGGCATATGGCCTGACCTATGCCACCCGCTCCACCAGTTACCAAGACTGTCGTTCCC
>TARA_B100001113_G_scaffold343726_1_pt1 | contig 13998 bp, 12 predicted proteins | sample TARA_B100001113 | Tara Oceans TARA_B100001113 (sample SAMEA2622402) | marine metagenome | biome: marine biome (ENVO:00000447); feature: deep chlorophyll maximum layer (ENVO:xxxxxxxx); material: "saline water (ENVO:00002010), including plankton (ENVO:xxxxxxxx)" | depth 50 m | reverse complement strand
AAGGGTCGAGAAAGAGGGTTTTGCAGCCATGACAGTGGAAAGCGGAGGCAAGAATGTAACCCTCGTTCTAGACTTGTCTCTGGATGATGCATTGCTATCGAAAGGACTAGCAAGAGACATAATTCGAAGAGTCCAAGCAAGGAGAAAAGAACTCAATCTTAGGATCGAGGCTTCCATTTCTCTTGAAATATCACTTTCTGATGGATCTCACGATTTGGCAGAAGATGATTGGAATCACATACTTTCTGAAACAAGGTCGATATCGGGTCGCAGGGCTGATAATGATAGTATCATGGAATCGTCTTTTGAGTTGGATGGATCGGTGGTCGGATTTACAGTCATTCCATCCGAGGATTGAACCGCCTTAGCGCTTCCCAAGCGATATGAAGAAAGTGCTTGAGGGCGTGAAGATACTTGACCTGTCAAGGGTTCTCGCAGGGCCGTACGCTGCACAAAACCTCGCGGATTTGGGGGCCGATGTACTCAAAATTGAGGCACCTTGGGGTGATGATACAAGAGGGTGGGGCCCTCCTTTCACGACTGGTTTTGATGGAAATGATGTTGCTGCATACTTCCTTTCGTGCAACCGCGGAAAGACGATAATTAGAATGAACCTCAAACAAGATGGCGGAAAACTCCGAAAATTGGTCGAGCAAGCGGATGTGGTCTTGGAAAACTTCCGCCCCGGAACCTTCGAAAGAATGGTGGGGGATGTTCCTAATGACACAATATTGTGCTCAATATCTGGATACGGCGCTACTGGCCCAAGATCTTCTGAACCAGGATATGATCTCTCACTGCAAGCAAGATCGGGCATCATGTCCATTACCGGGGAGGAAGGGCGTCCACCCGTCAAAGTCGGTGTAGCTTGGATTGACGTCATAACAGGCCTTCATGCCACATCTGCAATACTGGCTGCTCTCTTCCACAGAGAAAGGACAGGAAAGAGTCAACGCATAGATATCAGCCTATGGGATTGTGCTATTTCCGCACTCGTAAACCAAGCTCAGAACAAGCTTGCATCGGGAAAGGAACCACAATCAATGGGAAGCGCTCACCCGAATTTGGTGCCATATCGTGCCTTTGAAGCATCAGATGGGTGGTTCGTATTGGCTGTAGGAAGTGATGCACAATGGCAACAGCTCGTTGAGATCCTCAAGATTGATTGTCAGGATTCATGGTCAGAAAATTCAGGAAGGGTGAAAGACAGAATAAGAATTGAGGAAACACTGTCCAAGATATTCAAAAATGACACAAGAAAGTATTGGGAGGATTTTTTGGTGGGGATACCCTGTGCACCAGTAAACACAATCGGCCAAGCATTGGGTGATATCCAATCTGTCGAAAGAGGCGTAATATGGAGTGTGGACGGCGTACAGACTCTTGCTAATCCGCTGAGAGGGATGTCTCTAACTCCTGCAACGCCAAGCAATCCCTCTGAAACTTCTTTTGACCTAAATATGTAATACAAACCAACAGAAATATCTGGCTATCAATCAAATTTCGGAATATTTTTTATGAGGATTTCAAGTAGTCTGAAGATGAGAGGAATTACGAGGTACCAGACGATCATGAAGGAGATACCAATGTATGTCGAAAATGAAGAATCACCTCCGATTATTTCATTCATTAGGATAATAGATATAACAATTGCAAAGATTGCAAAATCAAATAGTGAGAAAACAATTCCAAGCGCCTTAGCCATTGAATCAACCCCTCTCCGAATCAACGAGCAATCCTAAGTATATCCTATGCAATCTATGTTAGTAACCCATGATATAGTTGCTAGTGCACCCATCGGCATGTCTAGTACACCTGCTGTGGATCTGTTCAGCAAGTGGGCCTTAGATAACCGTGATGAGGGAATGGAGACAGGACATTCATCGAGTGTGAATGCAATGATATCTGCGGTCTTGGACCGTCTCCCTTCTGAGTTTACCGCTCTAGACTTAGGGTGCGGGAATGGATGGGCAGTTCGCAGACTAAAATTAGTGCCAAACTGTGTATTTTCATCAGGTGTAGACGGTTCTGAGGTGATGATAAAAAAGGCCAGATCAATAGACCCAGATGGCGAATATTTTCATGGAATGCTTCCTCAGTGGTCTCCGAATAGTCCATCAGATCTGGTTCTGAGTATGGAATTCTTGTACTACCTAGAAGACCCAATATCTTTTCTCAGGACTTTACACGGAGAATGGGTGATGCCCGGAGGATCTGTTGCATTAGGGATTGATCATTACCTGGAAAATGAATCAAGCCTTAATTGGTCTGAATCCCTGGATGTGCATATGACTACCCTGTCAGCGGAGGAATGGGTACAAGGGCTCCGAATGGCTGGTTTCAAAAAAGTCGAGAGCTTCTTCACAGGTGCCAAAGAAGGTTGGAATGGCACACTGGTGTTGATCGGCACAAAACTCTAGACGAATCACTCGGGACTGAATTTAGAGTCGAGGATAGCGAGAATTGAGTTTGTATCATCTATTATATCGAAAAGAGAGTTATCCTTAGTGTAGATTAGTAATTTCTTGCCATCGTCACTTGCTTGATATGCGCATATGGCGTCCATTCTTATTCGTGTTATACCGCCTTCAGTTGTAGCCTTGATCCACTTTGACATTAATTCGGGCGCGTTCGGTAGCGAATATAATCCCTATCCAACTGTGTCCTGAATAATGTTGTAGCATATAAAATCATAAATCTTAATTTTATAGACGCGTTGCTCAAATTCACTTATCAGTGATGAGATGGAGGCAAAGATATGGCAGAATTGTTTGAGGCTGATGGATATATGGTTCGGCAGAAGGTCATGAAAATCCTTGGGGAGGAGTTTCACATCTATTCCGACGAATCTATGCAGAGCATGATCGGATATTCAAAGATGGCCGCATTGAAGCTTAAAGAGGACATTAGGTTGTACTCCGATGAATCTAAGTCGACAGAGCTTTTGATAATAAAACAACAAGGAATCTTGGATTTCACCGGGGGCTTCACTGTAGTCGATGGACAGACAGGAGAATCCCTGGGAACATTGAAACGAAAAGGCATGAGATCCATTTTCAGTGACTCTTGGGTACTCACTGATGATAATAAAAATGTGATTGGATCGCTGGGGGAGGAAAGTAGAGGGTTGGCTTTGATTCGTCGCTTTATTCCGTATCTAACCATATTATTCCCTCAACAATTCCTCTTGAGGGTAAATGGGGCAAAAGGAGCTGTAAAATATACGCAAAAGATGAATCCGTTTGTGCACAAATTGTCGGTGGATGGAGTCAAATCCTCGGGTGTAGATCCGAGGATTGCTGCAGCTGCAGCAATTTTATTGATAGCTATTGAAGGAAAGCAAAGCCAAGTAAGTTGATTACAAATATTCAATCCCTGAAATCAGCTTTCTTTTTGCCTTTTCGACGACCGCCATTCCCCTTTCGCCGTCTGTTTTTGGGCTTATCCCCGCCTCTATTCGACTCCTTGTGGTGATTGCTCTTACGGGATCTTCTAGACCTCTTGCTGTTGTTTCGAGAGTGGCGTTTTCGCTTCCCCTCTGACTTTTCAGGGGGGACCAATACAAACTCCCTCTCGTCCAAGATTTCGGGCTCCGGATTTGTGATTTCGCACCTTATTCCCACTTGGCTCTGTATCCTTCGATACTGCCTATTCTGAGATCTTTGCACAAGAGAAACAACTGTTCCGGTGGACCCTGCACGGGCGGTTCTCCCACTTCGGTGCTTGTACGCCTTTCCATTTTCAGGAGGATCGTAGTGAATAACACACCCTACATCATCTACATCAATACCTCTTGATGCTACATCGGTGGCTATCAGAACCCTTGCACGACCCGTACTGAATTTTCTCATTGACCTATCTCTCTGGTTCTGATTCATACCGCCGTGCAGGATAGTATTCGACGAACCCAATTCATCCATCTGTTTACCCAGTCTGTTAACCCCCGCTCTCGTTTTACAGAATATTATGCTCCTACCACATTTTTCGGTAATATACGCTGATAAGTCTGCTTTGCCTCTGGATTCAACCTTCCAGAATATATGTTGCATGCTATCCATGCTAACTTCCTCAGGCCCAATGCCGATTATCGCAGGATTGTCTTGGTATGAATCTACTATCTCACCGACATCATCGTCCAAGGTTGCACTGAACAGAATTGTCTGGCGGTTCGGGCTGCACTCGTCAAGTATGGCACATACAGGATCCATGAACCCCATGTCTGCCATCCTATCAGCTTCATCGAGAACAACAATTTCAACATCATCAAGACGCAAAGCACCCCTGTCGAGTAAATCAATCAGTCTGCCCGGACAGGCTACCAATATCTCCACGCCTCTATCCAATTTTCGCAACTGGCCCTTGTAAGGAGTCCCCCCGTATACGGATAATACGTCTAGTCCCGCTGAACGAGCAAGCGGGTGTAGAACGTTACGAATCTGTTCTGCAAGCTCTCTTGTAGGCGTAAGAATTAGCGACGTCGGCCTCTTAGACTCTGCTTTGGAGGTCCTCGATATCAATGGCAGTCCGAATGCAAGAGTTTTCCCAGATCCAGTTGGGGCCCTACAGCAGATATCCCTTCCCAGCATCGCATCAGGTATGGCTTCGCATTGTACCTCAAATGGCTCTGTAAAACCCTCCTCCTCTAGAGCAATGACCAAACTAGGTTCGATCCCTAAATCTGAAAATCGAACCAAGATATGCCTCTGTCTCGCCCGAAACCCTATCCTATTTAGTATAGGAGTAGGAAAAAAAAGAATGCTTGCTCATCAAAGCCAGTCAACCGTCAAGCCAGCCCCTCAAAGATGTAGTAAAATCCACAGGCCATGATTCCCACCATTACCCCTCTCTGAATTAAATGTGATTTTAGAGATTCAAGCCATTTTTTCCCTATTCGAGCACCTAACACTGCCGATACCACTAGAATGAAGCAAATTTGCGCATGAGCCATCAAGTCCTCGCTTCGATATGCTAGGTAAACAGGCAATCTTGACAAATCCACACAAAGTGCAAGGATACTCGCAGTCGCTGCATACTCCATTTTGTTGGGTAACCGTCGAGTTAGGAACATCGCTCTGAGTGCACCCTGGTGACCTGATAGGCCCCCCATGAATCCAGAACCTAAGCCACCTACTCTGTCATTCGCTTCCGGTATTCTGTATCCTGTCCACTTTTCTGAGAGCGTGAGTAGTGGGAGAATTACCAGAAAAGATCCAATCATTACCAGCAAAGGGTCCTGTGAAAATTGATTCTGTAATCCCGCACCCGCCACGGCTCCAAAGACCAGCCATATGCCGTATCGTTTGAAGGCCGAGAAATCTATCCATCCCCACATGCTCCAGCATTTTGCAGCATTGTGTGCGCCGTGTACAACAGCCACAATGGCTATTGCTTCATGAGGCGGCATAAACGCTAATACCAGCGGAGTCAGCATGGTGGATAGCCCAAAACCAGCAGGAACAGTGAGTAAAGCTGCGATGAAGGCACCTGTTGTGAGAACGATTAATTCCATTGTCCTCTACCTGCTTGCGTATTAGACACATCCACTTCAATCGTTCCTGTAACTATTCAAGCTAAACCCCATATTCTACAGGAAGTAGAGTTTCCACTCCGAAAAGAGGATCCGGATCACTCGAATCATGATATGCCACTACGGCACCGCCATCGGGAAGAATACCCATTGATGCGAAATCAAATCTTATGTCATTTCCAGCCCCACTTGTTGAATCTAAGTCACCAAGGCCAATGTTTGTTCTAAGGTCCGGCTCAAGAGATTGAGAATAATCTCGGACGTGCCAGGATACGTCGATATCTGGTCCGCTCGAAGATTGATACCTTACATTGAGAACAAATAGATCATGAAAACCATTCGAATGAAATTCCCATTCCTCCAATTCAGACCCAAAACCAGAAAGATCGTATGTCTGAATTTCCCATGCCTCTCCTCCATCTGACGATACCATATGTGTGATGGTTATACCGTCTGCCCGGACACAATGAAGAATCCCACTAGAATCAAATGAGCAGTATTGTGATGGAAGGGATGACCCATTCAGTGTCACTCCTGTCCACCAATTCAAGGAAGTGTCCAAATAGGCATCGTCACCGTCGAGAAAATAATCAGGAAAGTAAAGGCCACCCGAAGGTACAGGGAATGCACGCATCTCTTTGTGAGGTTTGGTGTAATCCCATTCCTTCCCAAGGGGTCCCGGCATCAGATCTACTTCTATGGAGGGCAAATTCGAATCCCTGTCCGGGAATCCGAAATAATCGTAATTCAGACCATCAGTGGAAATTTGCCCACCAACGTTCTGGACTTGATGCCAGAAGTTTGAGATTACTAAACTAGCATAGGGTCCGTTGCCATATAACCCTCCACTGATAGGCCCTACTACTTCTACTTGCCAAGATCTGTCGTAAAAGGGCTCGGGAGTCCTATTGAAGCACCAACTCCACTCTTCATCTTCAGCGTCGTAAAAGAAGGCATAGAACTGATCAGCACCAGATGTTGAAGGATAAGGGAACCAGCCCATAGCAATCAGGTCCCCGTTGGTGGCCTGTACTATGCTGCCTTCCCCAAGTCCTTCTTGACCTGGAACTGTGGGTTTAGGTTCCATACATCCAATTTGCGAGAAGACTGAAGGGACGTATTCCTGCCAAGTTCTGCCCCTATCTTCTGACCAGGTCGGGTACTCGCCCCCAAAATTCAGTATCCAACCTTCCTTGGTAATGGCAAGATAATGCTCACAGCAGTTCCCCCCCTCCTCATTTCCAAATACGGCCCAGTTCGACTCACCTATGGAACCGTTTTCGAAAGCATATGCAACTGAAAAGTTACGAACATCATCGAGACCCTCAAGCGAAAGTTGGGTAAGACCCTCATCCCACACTACACTATTTTCCGATTCTCCGGGGTTCTCCCCCATACAACCTGAAAGTACCATTGCAGACAATAGCAAGGCAGTTGTCCATTCCCTCATTACCCCTAACCCGTGCCATGACACTAATGGAAATTTTGCTAATATGATGACTTCAAGGAATTGTCGATCTTAAGATGATTTGATATCCCGTCTCATAGTCTAGGGAATGTGAACCGAGCTGCCGCATTCACCATGGCCCTACTCCTCCTACAACTAACGACTCCAGTAGTTGCCCAGGATAATGATCCCAGAATAATCATCACGGAGGTGTACGTGTCGCCCAACAGCGCTGATTATGGAGGTATAGATTGGAATGGAGATGGGGAAATTGGAAGATACTCGAACCAATTTATAGAACTGCACAACCCTGGAAATGATGCTATTGATGTTGGAGGCTGGTGGCTCGATGACACGCCAGGACAAGGCTCTCCAGCGTGCTCCATAGGTTTTGGAACAGTAATTGAGCCAGGCGCATACGTCACATTTTTCCGAGCACTCACTAGAATCGAATTAGATTTCTTTGAAGGAGACTCCGTCACTCTTTCAGATAGCTCAAAAGCACTCGTTGACAGCATGGGATACTACGGGCCTCAGACATGGGAAGGATCTGCGTATGAGGTTGGAAACTCATCCTACGGCATCTCCTTCGGCGTTGATTCTGCTGGCGTGTGGTCGGAAATAAGTTCTGGTCCAACTCCAGGCGGGCCGAATGACGAACCATGGGTCGGAACCAATCACCTGCAGGGTTCCTGCTATGGAGTCAGGGATGATGTCCACAGTGGTTCCTACATTCTTGAAGGCAGAATAGTGACGATGGAATCTGAGAATTCAGTTATCGATCAAGGCCGCATACTTGTCACTGATGGAGTTATAGAAGCGGTTTGGGATGCGTCCTCACCTGCCCCTGACGCGGCAGAGGGAGTAACTTCTATCCCTACAAGCGGGACAATTTATCCCGGATTCATAGACCCACATAATCATGCAAAATACAATCTGATACCTTTGTGGGACCATGGTACTGATGGCTGGGATAATCGCTATCAATGGCAGTCTTATTCTGGATACTCAGATGCCAAGGATATCGGATGCTCGCTCTACGACTCATCAGCGATGAGATTCGCTGAATTAAGGGCAATCGCTGGAGGAAATACCGCACTTCAGGGAAGTGCCAACTCAAATACCGATACATTCGATTCTATACTTGCAAGAAACATAGAGCTCTACAATTTCGAAAAGGACTCGATTCACACCAAAGTGACGGAGTTGGAGTCCGATTACATTGGAAATCACATCAAGACTGGAAATAACTCTGGAACCCTCGATGCATGGTTCATACATCTGGCGGAAGGAATCGACGAATCGAGTAGATCCGAGTTTGATGTCCTAGTTCAGAATAATTTGCTAGTTGGCGAGATAGTCATAGTGCATGGAACTGCATTAACCCAGACAGAATTCAATGCTCTCGGCAACGTAGGTGGAAGCCTTGCATGGTCACCCACATCGAACCTCCTCTTGTATGGAGAAACTACCGATATCAAAACCGCCAAAGAAGAAGGCGTGAATATCATGATTGGCCCAGATTGGGGGCCATCAGGATCCAAGAGCTCGATGCACGAGCTGAAGACTGCCGATTGGTGGGATCAGAATGTACTTGGGAACATATTTTCAGATTTTGAATTAGTCCAGACTATATCGACAAATGTTGTTGATGCAATTGGATGGTCCGAATTCACGGGAAGAATCGTACCCGGTCTCGCTGCAGATCTGGTCGTGCTTGACACGTTTCACGCCGATCCTTACAGGAATGTGATTCAGGCAGTGGATCCGGATGTACGCCTCGTAGTCGTAGGAGGACTCCCTGTTTATGGGGATCTAGACATAATGCAAGCAATGGATGATGATGCTGAGGTGATACATGGAATTGGCTTTAGTAAGGCAATCGACATCACATACGAGGGAGTCCCAGAGGCCCAGCAGACATATGCAGACATGATGGAATATCTCGGTCAATGCAATCAAGGTAAAACAGTCCCAATTGAATATCTCTTCACCATGGGGGATGAGAGATACTTCGATGTACTAAACCGCTCATCAACGTTTCAAAATGGACGTTCTATAGACCTCTGGACGATGTATTATGACGTTGATTTGGATGAAAACGGACACAGAGTCGGGGGAACCGTCGGAGGAGCAGACCCAATAGAGACAAGCATAAACAGCGACAATGGCGGAGGTTCCCAGGCAATAGACCCAATACAACTCCCACAGATATTCGAGACATACGGCCCTCTGGGCGCAACAGTCGCGCACCCGATAGAAATGTCTCGGGGCATCCATCTCGAGGCCTGTGGCAGTGAATCGTCAATACTTCTTGCAGAGGGCGTCCCCTCTACACCTTCAGGACGAGAACTCGTCTGCGGCTCAGTGTCTATCAGAACAGTTCCTGGAGAGGGCTGCCTTGCAACCCCAGACGCAAATTTTTGTGGCATAGGCGTCGGAGGGGCAATCGCCACCCCCGGACAACTTTGCGCAGAACTCCTAATGCCCGCAGGGGTAGAGTGTAGGGACGCATGGTCCTTCTTCGAGCCCGCGGGTGAACCATCCGAACCTGGCCCTGCAACACTAGAAGGAGAGGACTCAACAATCAGCGGACCTATCTACTGGATTGCAGTAATTGGATTATTAGGTCTCATAATAAGTTCGTTAACCGTTGCAATAACCAACTGGAATCGTAGGAAGTAACTCATGGGTCCTTCATCCGCCATGTGGCGCCAGTATCCCTGTCCTCGATAACTACTCCAAGGTTAGAGATTTCATTCCTGATTCTGTCGGCCTCTTCCCAATCACGCTGGGAGCGAGCCTCCTCTCTCTCCGCTATGAGGCTCTCGACCTTATCTCTGATCTCATCGCGTCGTTCAGATGCTTCGCCTATCATCTTCTGGATTGACTCCTTGTCGGGAAGTAGTCCAAGTACATCGCCTGCATATGCGGAAAGCCAACCTATGCATGCAGACGCCAACATAGGGTCATGAGATGAATTGGCTTGCCTCAGTATCTTGACAACAGATTGCATCTCTGCTATAGCTACCCTCGTATTGAGGTCGTCGTCCATGCCCCGTATTAGTGAATTTTCAGCATTTTTTAGCAACTCAATATCTTCCCATTGCCTAGCTACGCTGAGTCCTCCTGCAGAAATAATCGATTCAATCAGCCTAGCATAGTTCTTCTCTGCATCATCAAGAAGAACTTGATTGAAATCGATGGGTTGCCGATATGGAGCATTGATGAGTGCGTATCTGAGCACCATGGGGCCAACTGCATCAATTGCATCAGAAACTGTCCAAAAGTTACCCAGAGACTTCGACATTTTCTCCCCGTTCACGTTAATCATCCCGTTATGCATCCAATGTCTTGCAAAAGGCTCGATATTGAAACAGCATTCTGATTGGAATATTTCTGCTTCATGATGGGGAAACATAAGGTCTGAACCACCACCGTGAATGTCCACTTGGTGTCCAAAGTGTTCGTGAACCATAGCTGAACATTCAATATGCCAACCAGGCCTTCCCTTCCCAAATGGGCTATCCCAGCTGGGCTCGCCTTGCTTTGCAATTTTCCAGAGGGCGAAGTCTCTGTGATCTTTTTTTCCCACTCCAGTAGATGCAACTCTGCCACCGGCACCAGATCGGACCATTTCTAGCGTCTGCCCGGTTAGGCGCCCATACTTTTCAGGCGCTGTATCTATTTCGAAGTAAATCCCATCACCGGCTGCATAAGCATGTCCTTTTTCCATCAGGGTTTCAATCATTGAAATTATTCCAACAATACTTTCCGTAACTCTTGGATAGGCATCAGCATCGAGTACGTTGAGTTTTTTCATTGAAATCCTGTAGTCCAAAATATGACGATTTGTCAACTCTAGAAAATCGACTCCTTCCTTTTTTGAAGCATCGATTATCGTATCGGATATGTCTGTGAAATTGGTAATATATCTAACACCAACACCTTGGAATCTGAGCCATCTCACCAGAGTGTCGAATGCTATGGCTTGACGTGCGTGGCCGATATGGCTGGGCGAATAGGGAGTAATTCCACAGGCATAGATTGTAACTTCTTCACCTGAGACGTCGATTTCCTGTTTTGTGCGCGATGCTGTGTTGTAAAGCCTCAGAGGCACATGCTGGCACCCTAGGCCAATGGTCATGAACTTCTCGCCGCTTCAACCAACGCAGCATACATCTGGTACTGATTTATTCTTTCAGGATGCCATTGCAGTCCATGGAAGAACTTCAAGTGTTCATACACAACTGATTCGACAAGGCCATCATGACTTGCTCTTCCTGTCACTTTCAGACCCCCGGTATCTCGGACACCTTGGTGGTGCGTGGAATTAACCGATATACTATTTCCGAGTATCCTCTGAATTTCTGTCCCTTGTTCAAAAGTGACTTCGTGATCTGAAAAATCACCGTTCCACGAGCCATGAGACTCATATCCGGTAGTTTTGGGGAGATGCTGATGCATAGACCCACCTTCTGCTACACACATTATTTGCATACCCCTGCATATGCCCAATACCGGTAAATCTGCATCAATGGATGCCTTGATCAGGGCAATCTCACGCCTGTCTTGATTGGGATATGTGTCGAGAGTATCAGGGTCCAACTCAGCACCGTACATCGATGGATTAATGTCTGGCCCACCGGAAATGACTAGCCCATCTATGGCCGATATTACGTCAATAGCACCATCTTCCGGTGGAAGTATGACTGGAATGCCTCCACCCTCCATTACAGCAAGAGCGTAGGTAGCGGGTATGACAGTCGCATCCATGTCCCATGGACCCCATTTCGTCATGCGAGTGGGCGCAGTTATTCCAATAACTGGCCTACCCATGTTGATTCCTCTGCGCCTGAGGAAATGAACCCACCCATTCAAATTGCAGCTTGAACTAGTGCAGAGACTAATGACTCCTGTCCAAGAGCTTCCGGATGCCACTGTACCGACATAACAAATTTTTGCGACGGATCCTCTAAACCCTCAATCAGACCATCTTCTGATCTGGCATTTACTTCTAGGTCCCCCGGGTCAGATACACCCTGATGGTGTGCTGAGTTCACTTGAGAAGATAGCCCAATAATCTTAGAAAGCTTGGATTCAGGTGTTATGATCACCTCATGATTAGACCATTTTCCGCCCCACGCTCCATGTTTTTCGTAGGGCGAGGTAGAGGGAAGGTGCTGATGAAGAAAACCTCCGTATGAGACAGCCATTAGCTGGTGACCTCTACAGATTCCAAGTATTGGCAACCCCTTCTTCTTTGCAGAGTCAATCAATGCAAGTTCCCACAGGTCCTGTGAGGGACGTACATCATTTGTTTCAGGCATAGAATCTCGCCCGTATGTAGCCGGATCAATATCCCTTCCTCCAGCAATTATCAGAGCGTCTATCGCACTGACACACCCATCTGGGTCCCCTCCCTCAGATAATATCAGGGGTAGGCCGCCGCATTGTTCTACAATTGATGGATAATTCCAGGGAAGCATTACCACATCACGATCATCGGATTCGTAATCCCTCTTATTTACGGAAGAAGTGATGCCGATCCTCGGTTTCATGCAATCAGCTCTCTCGATTAAGACGAGCATGCCTGAACGATTTGACTCCTACAAATATGAAAGAGGCTCCAACAAGCACCAGCAACATATGGGAAACCAACACAAGCTCAGACATCTCCGAAAAACTCATCAGCATTCTAGATGATCCTGCTAAGAACATAACCAGTGCTACGACCATCGAAGCATGCATGTAGTGGTGCCTGTTCGCTTCGTTGAATTTCGAAAGCACGCCCATCATGAGAAGTGGAAGGCCCATGAAAGCTGGAATCATCGCAGTAATGGAAGGATCTTCGCCGGGTGGCGGGGTCTGGGAGAAATATGAGAAAACACCCCAGGCAATTAGGATGCACCCATACAGGTTCGAAAGTCCAGGTACAGTCATTCCCCATTGAGTAAATTCATTGCTCATAGGCGATCGGAGTAGACTTGATTTATGATAATCTCGATTGAATCTCCCGACTAATAATCATCTTCTGAATTTGACTACTCCCCCCAAATATCTGGTATATTTTCGCTCCACGCATCCTTCGAGCCGCTGGGTATTCTTCGGAATATCCGTATCCTCCGAAAATTTGTACCGCATCCGTCGTGACTTCCATGCCGATGTCGGCCGCGAATCGTTTCGCATGGGCAGCCTTCAACGTGACCTCATCGCCATTGTCTATCGCTGCAGCAGCCTGGTAAGTCAATAATCGAGCAGCTTCTATTTTCGTCGACATATCGGCAAGCATGAATGATATCGATTGGTGTTCGAAAATTGGTTTCCCGAAAGCCTCTCTTTCGTTAGCATACTTCCATGCCTCTTCCATTGCACCACGAGCATTCCCGACGGCATGAGACGCGAGCATCGGCCTGGATCGATCAAAGGCAACCATGGCATCCATCCAACCATTATTCTCGTTCAATCCGACTAAGTTCTCTCTCGGGACTCTAACATCAGTGAAGGTTATCCCTCTTGTATCTGAGCATCTCTGTCCCATTTTGTCTTCCTTTTTTCCTACCTCCACCCCTGGGCTGTCGGCATCCACGATGAAGCCACTCAGGGACTTGTACCCACTCTCGTGTCCCGTTCTCGCCAATACGAAGAACCAATCAGCATATTTTGCTCCTCCAATCCACATCTTGCTCCCATTGATAATGTATTCATCACCATCCAATACTGCATTAGTTCTGATGCCTTGTACATCGGATCCAGCCGCAGGTTCTGTGACGCAATAGGATGCGTATTTTCCACCACAAACTCTACCCAAATACTCATTTTTTTGATCCTCAGTCCCTCCATAAAGGACTGGGTGGCATGCTAGCATGGTGACACCTGTGATAGTTGAAAAGCCAGGATCACCTCTTCCAAATTCCTCATTCACGATTACCTCGTCCATGAAACTCATCCCTGCACCACCATATTTTTCTGGAATGGTACAATTCAGTAGTCCAAGATCATGAGCCTTTCTTATGGCGGCCTG
>TARA_B100001113_G_scaffold353676_1_pt1 | contig 14136 bp, 7 predicted proteins | sample TARA_B100001113 | Tara Oceans TARA_B100001113 (sample SAMEA2622402) | marine metagenome | biome: marine biome (ENVO:00000447); feature: deep chlorophyll maximum layer (ENVO:xxxxxxxx); material: "saline water (ENVO:00002010), including plankton (ENVO:xxxxxxxx)" | depth 50 m | reverse complement strand
ATCGGAAACCAATATTGAGTCGACGACTGGAAGAGACATTCTGAGAATGAGGAGGATAATGGTTGGAGTGAGGAAGAGACCGAGCGTGATGGGGAGGGGTCGCCCGGCCATGGCAACGGGGGTTCAACTTTCGACATGAATGTCACCTGTCCACGCATAGATGTCATGTATGACTAGCACGTGGGGAAGCCGATGGAAATTATTGTCGCGACCACCCTGTTAAATCATGAGCGTCCCGATTTAGTTCTTGATTCAGTTAGAAAAATGTTCCCAGGCTGGTCTCCGGGGGATGTGCCTGAGAGAGGAGTCTTTCCCACTGATTCCCCCTCGGTGAGGCTTGTTGGTAATGTGGAGTCCTTGGATGAAATCATAGAAGAGGCTCGCAATCACAGAATTCTGGATACAGCTCTCGATGCGATGACCTTGAAATCTGATGGTGAAATCTCAACTTTCTCGCTCTCCAGGCAGGCTGCATCGGCAGGAAGGTGCTCCTTTGTTGTCGATGAGGCGCCTCTCGGGGGCACGATTGACATCACAATAAAAAAAGACAATCTCAATGAATATCTCACGAATCTGACCTACCATCAAGGGAGAGACAGCGTCCCAAGGCAGCCCGGTGACGAGCTTGCAATGAATGAGGATGGAAGCTCAACAGAGTGGATTGATTCTCGAAGATTGTAATCAGGGGAGACCATTGGCGATCCAACCCTCTATGATCGGAGTATCTGCAGGTAGCCACTTTACCTCACTGAGATTTTCTCTGTTTAGCCAAACGGACTTATCATGTTCGAAAAGGGTGATTGAATCGGGTTTTATTTCCCCGCAATCAATAATTACCAGTTCGACTGATCGGTCGTCGTATCTGTAAAATTCCCTTGCTACCTCCTTTCCCGGCGTAATTTGTATTCCTAGCTCTTCATTCACTTCCCTGGATACCGCCTCAATGAGGGTCTCACCCTTGGTTACCTTTCCGCCAGGAAATTCCCACCATCCAGACCATTGGTCTTCTGGAGGTCTCCTGCAAGATAATATCCGTCCGGATGAATCACGTAAAAGCGCCCCCACCACCAACATCGAAGGAGGGGCCAATATTGCGTCTGCAATATCTGAAACTGCCTCAATCTGGCGGTTAAGGGGTACCAACTCTGTCGATGGAAGGTGTACGAAAAGGACTGGAAGGGGCCTCCTATCTACGTAGATATCCGATTCCAATACAGAATTTAATGATCTGAAATAAGTCTCGTTGCAAATATATCCGCCGCAATCAGTACTCAGAACTAGATCTTTCGACTCTTCGATGCACTCATCTATGACGTGTCTACTCAGCGTTGTTGGGATACTTTGTGGGGCCCCCTCAACAATTTTCCCCTCAGTCAAAGTTCGACCAGAATTATCGATTCTGCCGACTTCATATTCGTTCTTCGCTTGGATTTCTATGCAAACACCCTCTCTGCCAATTGCTATGCCGAGATGAAGAATGCCAGAATATTCTCCTAACTTGATTGCTCGTGAAGCAATCTTTGATCCCTCTTCGTCGACGGTAAGTAGAATGCATTTGACCTGATTTTCACCAAATTTTTCGGCTATTGCTTTTGCCACATCCCACGAATGATTGACATTCTTACCATCGAATGGCTCGAATCCAGTCACCAATATTGGTCGCTTCTGATCATGTGATAGAATTTGCATGTTTCATCTCCCGCCGTAGCATCACATATTTGTCGCGTCGCTTGGCTCGGAGGCCATGGCATCCGGCGAGCTTGCAGTCACATTGGACCCGAAAGGGCCCCGAAGAGCGACTCCCTTGGGTGTGATAAGGGCAATCTGGAACGAACTGAGTGGGGGCATTGGGCCTTGGGGTGCGTTCCGACCGGTTTTATCAGCTCTGCTTGCCATAATTCCATTCCTCTATCTCGGTCAGCATTTCAACAGGCAGCATAAGAAAGCCGCCTGGTGGTTCATACTCCAACTTCCCCTCATACTCACAATTGTACTTTGGCCTCTTATCTACATCTGGTCCATAATAGACTCCTGGTGGGTATCAAATGGGATAGTATCCAAAGGGTCAACCAGATAGTCTAGAATGCCTCCGGGAGTTCGATAGGACTGAATAGATGCCCTGGGCTTCGGGATGTGGACAGTTGAGTTCTAACCAACCTCTCCCAGTCCCTGAGAAGTGCAAGCACAGACGCGAATGGAGCTTCTACAGAGTTAATTGCTGTGCGCATTAGCGTGTCAAGAATGTCCATCCTGTCTTCGTCAAGTGAGCCAAGCAAGCGGTCCAAAGGGAATGAGTCGATTAAAGGGGCTTGCATATCGTCCTCCAGAGCCATTGGTTTCAACAAATGGTCTGGCAATTCCTCATTCGCTGACTCGGCTAGATCCTTTAATTCCAGGCTGATGATTCTTATGTACTTCGAAAGCACTAGTGCGACTTCGACGACTGGCATGCTGTATTGTTTTACGAACGAAACCATATTTTCATGAATGAAAAGTATTCTCTCACCGATGGGCTGGTCAACACCCGGTATTCGGATATTTTCTTTCATGTCGTTTTCCTCTTTCAGGACACGGATCTGTCATCATACCTGATGGGGGAGCCAGAATTCCCCCTGACGCCATCAAGCAAATCATCGGCGATCTCGAAACGATCGTTCAGCCAATCCCCGTCAGTATCCCAATTGGTCGGGTCTGTTCCGTCGGCTATTGAGTCGCCATCGAAATCCAATAACCACCAACCATACGAATACTCTCCAAGACCTATGTTGGGGAGGTGGAATTCATCTCCTGCAAAACGGTTGTAGGAATCTGTCCAATTACCGCTGAGCATGATCTCATCATTACTTGCATCTACCTGGGTGTAGTCAACATCGTTATCGTCCACTATCAAGGCATATAGCGGATCATTCATGCTGACTCGATTCATTCTGAAATAGTTCGAAGACAACGATGGCGTCTGGCCGCACAGGCCGAGAACAACCTCCCTGAACTGCCATCCCTCTTCCACAGGATCGCCCCTGCAGTCAAATAGGGGTGCGGAACGAACGAGTGCGGGCGAGGAAAGAGTAGCATTGACTATTCCAAAATATTCCTGGAAATTTGTATATGGGACATATTGACAAACGCCAGTACCGCAATCATAATCTCCATCTCGATCGGCGTCGCCACCTACATCAGATGGATCAGTTGGATTAAGCGTGAACCAAGTCCAATTTAGGATGGGTCTTGAGATGGCGCCGCCGTTGATGTTAACAGGTTTCCAGCTGTTGGAGGATATTTGTTGCCATACAACTTCGATTTGCATCTGGGAGGACCAGTTGTCATTCATCTCATTCCAACCTAAATGATATTCATAATAATCAGGTAACATATCCCCATCAGTATCATTATCCAGAGCGTTGGTGCCATACTTCAATATCTCTCGACCATCTGAGAGGTTGTAATTCTGGAGATACTCAGATACCTGTCCCCCAATTCCGAAAATGGGTTCCATCAATACGGAATCGGAATCTGTATCATTGGAAAGTGGAAGTGTGCCATTGCCAAATTCCATTGAATTCGTGAATAGGAGGGGTGTATCTCCGAATCCGATTTGATCTGAGGAGTTGGCGGATTGGAATATGCGGTCAACCCATGCCCCTTGTTCTGCGGGGCTGTCGACGGATGTTCGATCATACCAACCATCCGAGTCAGGATCATAAGCACCATCCAAAGGATTTAGCGGATTCAATGACCACCTGAGCTGTCCCTCTGGGAGTGGCAGCCAGTGACCGAAAATAGAATAGCAGTACTCCCATCCATCGGGGAGTCCGTCCATGTCTGAATCATCATGTGTCGGGTCGCTTATTCCCAAGAGGGTACGATTGAAGCTATCAGCGTCGAAGGAGTTGATCAGCCCCATCCTCTCGAACGATTCTTCAGACTTGGTTGCGAAAATATTGTACATCTCCCCGATGGACCCGTTCTCAGACAGTCCGGCCTCAAACTGGAGTGCAGCAATCGCATCTGATCCATAGGAAACTGTACCTAAACCAGAGGGTATTGTGTCTATGGCGAGGAGTTTTCCATATACCCTTGACTCGTACTCAGCAAGATTGTCAAATGATTCAGAAGGGGATATCAGACCGTCACCGTTACAATCCCACGAATCCCCGTCAGAATCCCTATCCACATCTGTGGATGTAAGTGGATTAATCGTCCACTCATTTGATTCTAAATCCCACTCAGTGAACCAATATTCGTAGCCATCACTCATACCGTCCCGATCTGTGTCCTCTTCACTGGGGTCAGAAACGCCCATCAGTGCTTCAAGGAGTGGTCGCATGAGCCCAGTCGATTGCCACTCATTGAATTGAGAGATTGCAATATGCGCCTTGCCTTGTTTTGTGAATAACACCCTGTAAACCCGATTCATGGACTCAAGTGCGTCCAGAGCAGTCGCTTCCTCGTGGAATCTTGGTGCGTCTGGCGGGGCGAGAGCGCCGTTGGCAGGATTCGTATTAGTCAGATTAAGTTCTACAAGGTCAGTCAATCCATCCCGGTCCGAATCGAAATACCCGTCCGAGGGAACAAGTGGATTTAATGTCCAAGTATTGGCATCGGAATTCCATTTGGTGAATATCATTTCTACCCCGTCGAGGAGGCCATCGCCATCAGTATCGGGATTGTTAGGGTCTGCTGTAAGTGGGCTGTCTTGATCGATAGCTCTGGCTGCCTCGCCGAAGGAGACTATTGAGTCAGCTGTCAACCACGGAGTCGGTATCCATTCGCCTCCATTGCTGAGAAGGTAGAATTGTGGAGAGGTCACAAGAGAGTCGATTTCACTCTTATTCCCTGGTATGCTATTATACTCCTCCCAGTTAGTGAGCCCATCGCCATCAGGGTCACCGACATCATCATTGCCATTTACAGGATTGAGTGTCCAACGCTCATCGAATACCGACCACCTTGCATGATATGCTTCCCATCCATCTGGCATTCCATCCGAGTCAGAATCTGGCGATACGGGGTCAGAGGACCCTGTATCGAGTTCAGTTATTCCTGCTAGGAGGCTCGTAACTTCAGTACTTGCCAATTCTCCAAATGTGGCCTGTGGGTCGCTAATCTGTTCAGATGCGTTGAAAATCCAGGTATCGAAGCCTTCAGGAAGGTCCGACGAAGAAGTCCATGCCCCTCCGACGAGTATTTCCGATCTCAGATGATATTCTAGCCAATTCACTAATTCCTCTTCGGGGGCGATCATTCCATCCCCGTTGACATCAAATCCGTCCCCATCAGGGTTCCCAAGGGCGTCACTTCCATTGAGGGGATTGATTCCAACATTTGCCAAATTCCATGAGCATGCATACCTGGCCTCCCATCCGTCAGGAAGTGTGTCGCCATCGGAATCTATCAGATTTGGATCTGTAGCGACCCATGATGCCGCACTTTCCGATGATTCACCGTGGGTCACCAGACCGTTTTCCCTCACGGTCTCAAGCAGGACAGTCCAACGATATTCGCACCCATTGGTCAGTCCATCGCCATCCGCATCTTCATCTGCGTCGCTTGGGTCAAGTGGGTCTAATGTCCAGAGGTTCCCGCCAGTGTATGAGTCACCTATCCATCTACGATTTTCAATCTCCCAGCCATCAGGCATCCCATCGCCGTCCGTGTCGGGATTAGATGGGTCGGTAGGGACATCTGCACCACCGCCTGAACCCGAATTTAACCACCCCGAGAGATGCACCTGTCTCGCCAGAATGCCATCAGACTCATCGCAGATCTGCTCGGGTATTCCAGGGCCGCCAGTGGAGAGGTAATGACATTGGAAGGGTGTGGAGTCGTAGAACCAACCCCAATACTCCTCGCCGTCGGTCAGTCCATCCCCGTCGCTGTCAATGAGTCTTGGGTCGGTTCCGTTTGTTCCATTCTCGGATATCGAGATATAGCGATATTCGTCTAGATTGGTCCATGGGGCTTGGAATCCGAATGGGCCTCCGACATCGAAGCCATCGAGATCAGCGTCTCTAGGCGCGTCGAAGGGATTGGTCGGGTCTAATCCATGATGGAACTCCCATCCATCAGGCATGCCATCAAAGTCGGAGTCAGTTGACGTAGGGTCAATCGGGAGGATGTTCATGTAGCGTCCTGATTCAAGTCCTGCAGATATCCACCTCTCACCACCGGCCATCCACGATGCTATGTCGGAAATTGGGCCATTCATCTTCACAGGTGGATCGATCATCCCGAGTACTCCGCTTCCATCTCCCTCTAGCGCCCACATGCCTTCTCTTGATCCGACGAGTACCATTCCTGGAATCTGCTCAATGGCCAAGACATCGTTGCCCCCTGAGAGCCATGATTCTGAGTTGAACATCCTATCATTCGAAATAGCATATGCAGGCTCTGTGACTAGGTCATCAAGATCAATGATGTGAATACCCGATGGGGTGCCTAGCCATACACCTGTAAGTTGAGCTAAATTTCCGCTGCTGTCCAGGATACCTGCGAGTTCAAGGGTATTCACAACGGCTGATTTAGAGGTATTGAGGAGGTCTGCTATACCAACGAATGATTCTGCGTTTTCATCATCATACACCCACAACGGCGAGCCGAAGGTTTCAGACAAATCGCTTGTAGTCCATCGAATCAGGCCAGTATCCGTTCCTACCAATAACATTGGTGGCTCACCTGGCCTTACAACGTGAAGAGCGACTGTCCCGGTGGCGTTCCTCGATGACAAAGACTGCTCAAGGGTTTCGATGTTTTCCAGACCGTCGATACCCATTTCACCATTGTCAGAATTAATCACTACGCTGAGTGCAGAGCCACCTGAACCGAATATGATCATAGCACCCGGACCCATTGGAGGCAGGGGGCTTATCGAGTGAAGAGGCGTTGTGGCGAGGAAAATAGCAGAGTCAGAATCAAGCTCTCCCTCTAGGATGGGTATCGCTGTGATTCCGAAGTTAGTGGACAACACTACTGCCAATGATCCGTCTGATAGGGTTGCTACCTCGGCGTCTGATATCTCTCCCTGAACTGTTTCATCGTAAATTGTAGTGGATTCAGAAATTGGATCCAATACTGTAATTCCGTATTTAGACACAATTAGCACGATACCTTCTGAATCGATTGCTTCGACCATGACAATCGATGAATCCGCCAATGAAGGATTGGATAATTCTGTTAGGAAAGAGGGGTGTTCTGGATTCTCCATGGAGGCCATATGAAGACCTGGCCTGACTGAGAATCCATCGTCGATAGAGATCATGTATTCCTCATAGTTACTGAACGCCTCGCCCCACCTGGATGTCGCAATAGAGCTATCTTGAGTGACAAAACCGTCGCTATCGGAGTCCCAACCGTCCATATCGTGATCCACTATGGCGTCTGAGGCATTTCTCGGATCTAGGCCGTAATGATACTCCCAACCATCAGAAATTCCGTCACCGCGAACGGCGAGCGGGGTCGCTACACCGTCATCTATCACATAGTAGTCTGAGTCCGGATATCGAGGGTCGCTTCCGAGCCATCCCGGGGTGCCAGTTTCACTTTGTTGAGAGGTTTGACATGCCCCATCGGCAATTCCGGGAATTGGTCCTTGGCACCACAAACCATCCCTCTCATCTATCCAATCATCAGGCTGGGAGTATCTGTATTCCTCGGGACTTGTGAACCGTTCACCGGGCTCAACGTCTCCATCGCGATCAAAGTCGAATCCATCACCACAACCCCACTCGAGAAGGCCGAAGCATTGGTCCGGATCTTCTATCAAATCTCTTGGATCGAGTGGGTCAAAATAGAGGCACGTCCAGGCTGTAGAAGATTGATCTATGTAGCCCGCACCCCCATCAGTGCACATACTTATCTCGAATCCGTCAGGTAGGCCATCTCCGTCAGTATCCGCTTTTCTTGGATCAAGATACTCCCTAAACCCGCTTTCAGTTTCCTCTGGGGACTTTCCGGTTAGAGATAACCTTGTGGAAAAGCATGATTCCAATGAATAAGGCCAACAGAATTCCTGTAAGGCTGTGGCGCCATCCCGATCTGCATCGCTGTTATTGTCAGTAGAATCAAGCGGATTGAGTCCTTGCACCGTGACGTCCCCCTGTGGGTCAAATATGACTAGGGACTCTGCGAACGCGCTTTCGTGGACATCGGGAATTTGATCCTCATCAGTATCCACCGCTAAGGGCGCTCCTCCGGTGGCATCCTCAGGGTCTGTTGATCCGACTGGGCTTTGTGGCCTAGTTTGAGAGAGAAAGAGCACGCTAGACAGCATGATAATCGCGAGGAAGGCGGCTGTTTGTTTCCTCCTCACGGTCTTCCCCTATTCCCCTTGCTTTCAATATGGCTTATCACGGTGATGGAGCGGTGTTCGGACGTCGGCACGATGTGATGATGATCTGGAAGTCCGGATGGGAGTGTTTTCGATAGATTTGTTCATTGAGTACTCTATGGTCGTCGTCCATGTGACACTGGAGATTACCCATCTTGGATCCGGTAGCAGCGGCAACTCTGCGGCTTATAGATCTGAAGATTCGATTGTAGTGATTGATTGTGGTTTTTCGATGAGGCAAATGGAGAAGCGCCTTATTCTCGCCGGCATTGAGCCATCTGATGTTGATCACATCCTAGTTACTCACCACCACGTAGATCATTCGAAATCCGCAATGAGGGCCTCAAAGACATGGGGGGCTCGCCTTCACAGCAATCTTGAGACGGCTATTAGGATGGGATGGGAGCCGGTATCGGATGTCCGAACTTTTGCTGAACTAGATCGCGTAGTCCTTGGCGACGATCTTAGCGTGATTCCCATTCCTGTGCCTCATGATGATGCTGACAATGTTGCATTCATTGTGTCCTCAGAAGGAGAAAGGGCTGCATATGTAACCGATCTCGGCGAGGCCACAGAGGAGTTGAAGACTCATTTGAAAGGGTGTGCACACATCTCAATCGAAGCTAATTATGATCACTCCCGGCTTATTTCCGGGCCCTACCCTGACTCAATAAAACGAAGAATCAGCGGCAGAGGGGGGCACTTGTCAAATCTTCAAACTGCAAAGATCCTCGAAGAAGTCGTTAATGAGAATACAAAATCTATTGCATTGTGCCATCTCTCTGAGAAGAACAACGCCCCTCATCTAGCAGAGAGCGAGGTTCTAGTTAGAATTGATCAGTATTTCGACGGTGAGTTGGCCATATCTAAGAAGAACGGGCCAGAGTTTGTTCACCGCCTTGGATAATGCTGGCAAGCATCTACCGACTCAATCTTATCTTCCCATGAGAGCCCTGTGAACTGAATTTTGAATTTCTTTCATCCTACTTAATGCCCCGAGATCTTTGAAAACACTGAGTGATCTTTGCAAGTAAGCGACTCGTTCTGAACGGTCATTCCCCATGTTGCCCAGTCTTGCAAGAATTTCAGCTTGAAATAATCGGAAATCATTAGCCTGAGCGATTGCAAGAGCATCCAGATAGTGTTCTGAGGCCTCGGACACTCTCCCTGCATCGATCAGCACTTGGCCTAGTAGCATCTCGGTTTCTACAGCGCTGGTTGGATTGGCCTCTTCGGAAAATGTATCCAAAGCTGCATTGTAGTGTATGAGTGAAAGTTCGAGGTCTTTGGTGCGTGCGTAATACCTGCCCAAGATTACCCTTGAACGAGCATGGGACTGCATGTCTTCCACCTCAAGACTGTGGTCGTGCACGGCTAATGCATGTTCTCTTGCTTTCTCGGTTTCTCCGATCTCCAAGAATGCGTCTGCGAGCCTGAGGCGTGCTGATGTGAGTAGGCTATTGTCCTCAATTTTGAGCATCTCCTCGACATTTTCGTAGACCTCTCTTGCTCTTCGGTCATCACGTCTCTGACGGAATATCGCGCCCATGCTGATGTAGGAATCAGCTGCACCCTTGGCATCGTTCATGTTAATCTGAATTCCTAGAGCCTGTCTCAGCATCTCAAGAGCATCGTCTAACGCCCCTCGCTTGACTCCCAGATCTGCTTGACTGGAGAGAATTCTTGACATCGCCTTGGGGTCTTTGACACGCCTTGCGATTGACCCTGCTGAGTCGAACTGCTTCTCGGCTTCATTCCAGACGCCCTGTATCAGCAGGATCTCGCCCGACAACTCGTGAACCAAACATTCCACAGAAGGATCTAGACCGTCGTGTTCCATGGAACGGAGAATTCCAAGCAGTTCAGTGTGCCCTCCCCTCACTAGTTCTGGGCCATATGTGGCGAGGATGGAGGAGAAGCCCTCCCAGTCAGCTGCTTGATTGAGGTGGTGAAGATGTTCGATTCGATCTTCGGTCGTCATGGAACTCCTAGCATACCACTCGGAGGCTCTCCTGTGGAGGTCTTTCTGAATTTGATCGTCCATTGAACGAGTGGAGAATTCACGCACTAGGTCGTGGACATCTAGTTCGTCTTGATTGGCCCTTCGGGCGAGACCTCGCTCAATCAGCCCATCAATCGCTTCAGCAGATGTAAGTTCAGGGAGTGCCTCTGCAGGGATTGGTTCTCTAAACACGGATATTGCTCCGAGAATCGTTTTTTCTTCGGATGAGAGTCTGCTGAAAATCTCTTTCTCGATAAAGGCCTCCAGAGTTGTGTGGACTGAGTCTGTTAGATTGCCCCTATTGATTAGTTCTAGGACCAGGGGGTGCCCCCTTGACAGAGCGTAGATATGAGAGAATCCGGGATCATCTATAGAAGGCATTGAACTCAATAGCATCCTGCTAGCATCTCGATCTAGACCGTCAAGCCTAAGATAACTGGATATTATTTGTCCTTTTGAATCAGCTTCAGGTACAACTTTTCTGAATGACCTGGTGAAGAGTACCATTCCAGACTCTTCTGCTTCATCGATTCTCTCTGCGATAGACCTGAGTATCGAAACAAGTACCTCATCTCCAATTTTATGCACGTCATCTATCACTATGAGCGATGGAGTAGACTTGAGCCCCTCCAGGATGAGGTTGGAACAGATGGAAGGGTTTGGGGTCTTGGCGCCTTGTAGGTAGTCCGAGAGTGCAGTCTGTCCCAACAATCCCAGCCATTCACCCACTGCCTCGAGGAAAGACCGTGCGCCGTCCCATTCCTGGCACCTATGGAATAGAAGATTTCTACGATGAGTGAAGCGCTCCACTACCTTGACTGCTAATGCTGTTTTTCCGATGCCGGCGATACCGGGAATCACGACTGTCGTAGATGATTCATCCAGAATATCCGCGATTTCATCAAGTTCCGAATCCCTTCCAAAAAATTGACGTATTCTCGGCATATCTGCGAGGGAGGAAACGAATTGTCTCTCAATATGCTTCGTCAGATCTCTCTCAATTAGACCAGGGGTTAGTGTGGTTAGGTCAATGGTTGCATCATCATCCATGTAACGGAGTATGTCCACATGTCTGAGTTCTATCTCAGATTGGGATACTATGTCTCCTATTTTCATCTCCTCAACCTTTCCTCCGGGACGTATTGCCTTCACAACACGCTCAGATACTGTCGACCAAACCTCATCAGATAGAGAAACACCTTCATCGGTGAGGAAGTAGGCCTTCCGCTTCCTAGTCACGCCTGTGATGTGCGCTTGGCGTTCGATCACATATCCCGATTCCTTCAGTGACCCGATGGCACGGGGCACATTCGACCTAGCGATGGAGACTGCATTGGCTATGCCCATCTGGGAAAGAGCGAACGGGACTTCGACCCTATCGCGATAATCGGCATAGTCCCGAAGATGGAGCAGTATGCGTATTTGCACGCCAGGTCGAGCAGTACTTGGGCGTGACATGGGTGGATATTACGCTCGTCTCAATGAAAAGGATTGGTATTTCCCGGGCACTTCCGGGTTATTCGGTCGTGTCATCGTCAGGGACCCATTCAGAGGACTCAGTATCCCATTTCCAACCAGGATGGTCTGGATCACGCGTGTATCTCTCGGTTTCGGCGTCTTCAGCTGCCTTCGTAGACTCATCTGCGTCGAACTCGATGAATCGTGTGGCGGTGAAACCCAGAATCGCCAATACCAGCAAAACTGCAATAACAATGCCGAGGGGGAAATCTCCGCCTTGATCTGTGCCATCGGATATTGATTGCCCATAAATTGAGTCGCCAACGCCCATCGTAAACTCAGGAGTGACAGTGCCGACTATCCTGTTTGCAGGGATCATCAGCGACCATGTGCTGTCATCACTCACAACGGTTGAATTTGCGGGATTTGCCTCAATGTAGGCAGTGACGGCACGGCCAGGTATGCCTGTCCCATGGAATACAATCCCATTGTCAGTTCCAGACAGTGTATCTTTGTCCGGGGAGTCAACGGAAAATATGGTAGGTATTACGATGAAGTCTACTGGGTCGGATTGTACCTTCGAACCAAACTCATCCTGTGCCAGGAAAACCACATTCTCCATATTCCACTCAGAAATTTCGGTGGTGTAGAATGCCATTACGTCGGGATCATAGGTAGCTACTCCGTTGGAGTCGATTCTTATCCCTATTGCATGTTGGTCGTCTGCGACGGCAAGTATGATGTCTTGGTCGGCATCAGGGTCCGAAAAGTATGCTGATAAGTCTATTGAAGCGGCGGTGCATCTATCCAGTATGTCGTCATTCTCAGCGTCGCAATAAAGTGTGAATTCGCTAACCCATTCCGAGCCATCGAATACCGGACGGTTGTTGTCTTTATTGGGGGGATTGTCTGCAATTATCTCGATCTGGTCCCATTGGGAGTAGTCGATTCCGTCGAAACTCCTTGCCAGTATTGTGTATGGTCTGTCATGAATCAGCCCCCTGGAATCCCAGTCTGTGGCCCATCTGTCTCCGTCTATCTCGGATCCTGTTAGTGTGATTGTATCGATCAATATTTCATCAACTATGTCTCTTATTTCGATATCGATTCGATTCACATTACCGTCCGGGTCCTGAGCTACTCCAGTAATTGTAGTCGATTCACCTGTTTCGACATATGATCCGTCATTGGGATCATTAATCTGAATAAGCGGATTACGGTTTGCGTTGTCAATACTTAGCGTGATTACTTCTGGAACACATTCATCGACTATACCGATGCAAAAGTCTGAATCAGATGCCCATATTGTGAACGTATAATCTTCGGATGTTCGTGGTAATGCAGCGTAGCTCCATTCGTATGACCATGAATCGCCATTCCATACAGCATCTGCAGGTGTATCGCTGTAGTACTGTGGCCCTTCTATAATGATGTAGACATCAACGATATCAGATCCGCATTCGCTAGGGCAGCCATAGTCATCAGTTGCTATGCCGCTGAATGTTATTATTTTGTCATCGGTTCTATGCAATGTTCCATCAGCCGGCTCACTTAGAGTGAGCACTGGGGGCTGAGTGTTGAGCTTGATCGTTTTAGATACGATCTCGCTGTAGTCCAGGCCATCGAATGAGCGAATCTCAAACACATAATCGTCTTCGGGATACTGCGTCATATCTAGCGAATATGACCATGTTCTGAAAGGATGATTTGTGCCAGTTACAACCCCTTGTTCCATGCCAGATGTGTCAGTTGCCATTCCCGCGCTGGCCCAACCCCCCGTAAAGGGATCTTTCACCTGAACGCTGTGCACGTATCCTTTTTGAGCCCACATGGATTCTTCTGCTGATGGATAGACTCCTACCCATGAACCGTCCCAAGCCGTTCCTGTGATGGTGACAACTCTGCGATAGGATATGTCGCTTGACACGTCTACGGTAACTGAGGGAGCAGCATTCTCGAGGACTACGGTTCCCTCGTACGTGGATTCCTGGAGGAGGAAATCCTGACTCGAGTATCCAAATCCAAACTTGTACCCCCTAACGAAATACTTTGACATTTCTCTGGTACCTGCTGTGTAGTCGCAAGAATCGTCCTCCATATCATAGACCAGATCGCCATCATTATCCACGCCATCCGAGCAAGAGTCTTCATACTCGTCATCGGCGAATCCATCGGGATTATCTCCGCCTTCTAACCCTCTAAAATCTAAGTGAGAATTGGAAGGCAGTGATACCCATGGGGTCTTGCCATCGCTAAGTGTCTCAAGAGAATAGAGGTCATTTCCTAACCCGTCCTCGATGAGTATATTCGTACCCGGTACAGCTGTACCTTTTGATATGGCCTGGAATCGCAC
>TARA_B100001113_G_scaffold149702_1_pt1 | contig 14162 bp, 12 predicted proteins | sample TARA_B100001113 | Tara Oceans TARA_B100001113 (sample SAMEA2622402) | marine metagenome | biome: marine biome (ENVO:00000447); feature: deep chlorophyll maximum layer (ENVO:xxxxxxxx); material: "saline water (ENVO:00002010), including plankton (ENVO:xxxxxxxx)" | depth 50 m | reverse complement strand
AAAAATGTATCTTTAAAAGGATATGTAGTTGATGAAGTCACTTTAGATCAAGCAGTTCAATTAATTGACGAAAAATCATGAAAAAAAATTTATATTTATTGTTTTTAAGTACAGTTTTATTGCTTGGATTTCAATCTTCTATTGAAGAACGCTTATATACACTTAATAGAGATCTTATGTGTCCAGTCTGTGATGGGCTGACCTTAGAGCAATCTCAAGCTGCGCCCGCACTCGAAATGAAAGACGAAATTAAAAAAATGGTGGTTCAAGGAATATCTGATGAAGAAATCAAAGAACATTTTGTACAAAAATATGGTATTGAAATTCTCGCCAACCCTCCAAAAAAAGGCTTTGATTCTCTAGTTTGGCTCGCACCTCTATTTTTTGGTTTTTTTGGAATAGTTTTTCTGTACAGATATATTTTTTCTTAAACTCTATACAAAATGAGTATAAAACATTTAGATAAAATTGTTTCTCTTTGTAAACGTAAAGGCTTTGTCTTTCCAAACTCTGAGATTTATGGAGGATTAAAAGCGTCTTACGATTATGGACCTCTTGGCGTAGAATTAAAAAAAGCTATATCTGAAAAATGGTGGAAAACGATGACGAACAATTCAAACATTGTTGGTCTTGATAGCTCTATTATGGTTCACCCAGATGTATGGGAAGCAAGTGGACATATTGCCAACTTTAATGATCCTATGACTGATAATAAGGATACCAAAAAACGTTATAGGATTGATGATTTGCTATCTCAGCAAAAAAGTAAAGTTATTGATGAACTATGTGAAACTCTGTCTATTGAAAATAAAAATAATAGTGATACGCTTGATAAAATCAGTCACATTTTACTTCAAGAATCAGAGAAATATGGTAATGCTTTAGAATCAGCAGGAGTTATTGATCCATTTTCAGGAAATATTGGAAAATGGACCCAAGCTACTCAGTTCAACCTAATGTTTCAGACAAATTCAGGTCCATCAGAAAAATCTGGTAAAAGTATTTATTTGCGTCCTGAAACAGCTCAAGGGATTTATATTAATTATTTATTAGTTCAAAATTCTATGAGATTAAAAGTTCCATTCGGTATCGCTCAAATTGGAAAAGCCTTTAGAAATGAAATTATTGCAAGAAATTTCATTTTTAGAACAAGAGAATTTGAACAAATGGAAATGCAATATTTTGTTCACCCGTCTGAAGATGAATCATCAATGGAGCTTTGGAAAGATAAAAGAATTAGCTTTTATGCTGAAGAATTAGGAATCAGCAAAGATAATTTAAAATTTCATCAACATTCAGAAGATGCACTTGCTCATTATGCAAAAGATGCTTTTGACATTGAATATAATTTTCCATTTGGTTGGGGTGAAGTTGAAGGTATTCACAATAGAACAGATTTTGATTTAATAGAGCATGAAAAGTTATCTGGAAAAAATATGATGTATTTTGATGCACTTAAAAATGAAAAATATCATCCTTTTATCATTGAAACATCTACTGGCTTAAATCGACTATTTTTAATGGTTCTTTGTGAATCTTATTACGAAGATAATGAGAATAATAGAACTGTATTAAAACTGCCTTTTGATTTGGCTCCAAATAAAATTGTAATCTGTCCCCTGCTAAAAAAAGATGGTCTTCCTGAAATAGCTAAAGAAATATATGATTCAATAAATTCAACACATAAATGTGTTTACGATCAACAAGGCTCTATTGGAAAAAGATACTACAGACAAGATGAAGCAGGAACTCCTTTTGGAATTACCATTGATCACGAAACCTTAGAAAATAATTCTATTACAATTAGAGAAAGAGATTCTATGGAGCAACATAGAATACCAGCTGATAACATTTTAAAATTTATTTCAGAAAATAAATAGTATAGGAGAAAAAGTATGCGTTCTGCTAACCCAGCATTAAATAATAACACTTTCAGAAATACAAGACGAGCTAGCGGAGAGCAAGTAATGTCGATAGATGGTACAGTCAATAAAACTGCATTAAGTCTACTGCTGGTCATGACATCCGCGATCTACACATGGAATAATCCTGAAGTTGGATTGGCTTTATTTTGGCCTGTTACAATATTTACTTTTGTTTTATTAATGATTACAATTTTTAATAAGAAATCTGCACCCATTACAGTCCCATTATATTGCTTAGCTGAAGGATTAGTTCTTGGTGGAATCTCAGCCTATGCAAATGCATTGTATCCTGGGATTGCTAATCAAGCGATAGCATTTACATTTGGAATTTTGGCAGCTCTTCTATTTTTATATAAGAGTAGGTTAATCGCTGCTACCGAAAATTTCAAATTAGGAGTTTTTTCTGCTACTTTTGGTATACTCATTATATATGTATTAAATCTTATTCTATCCTTATTTGGCGTCTCGTTCATGGGGTCATTATTTGGCAATGGATTAACAGGAATTTTATTTTCTCTCTTCGTCATAGCAATAGCTTCTTTGAATCTTGTATTAGATTTTGATTTTATTGAAAATGGAGCTGAACAAGGCGCTCCAAAATATATGGAGTGGTATGCTGCATTTGGACTGATGATTACTCTTATTTGGCTTTATATCGAAATACTCAATCTTCTGATGAAAATTAGAAGTAGAAGGTAATTATTCTCTCTCTTTAAATTATTGACATATACACCACTTTAAACTAAGTTATATCCACTAAGGGTATATTGCACTTAAAATGAAGTGCGTACCGAATGATTTATATTAATAATATGTACATAAACAAAGGAAATAAAATGAGAAAGCTATATAACATGCTAGCATTAGTTGCTATCTCTGGCTTTATGTTTGCACAAGGTTCAGTTTCAGGTACAGTTACTGATGGAAATGGGAATGCCCTATTTGGTGCTAACGTAACAGTTGAAGGTACAGCGTCTGGTGCTGCAACAGGAGCTGATGGTTCTTATTCAGTCGACGGTGTTGCGAGTGGAACATATACTGTTACTGCTTCATACATTGGATATGAATCCGCCAGTATTTCTGTAAATGTAGATGGTGCTTCTACTGCTAACTTTTCTTTAGCATCTAGTGCTGTGGCTGGGAACGCTGTTTCTGTCCTTGGTTCTAGATTTTCAAGAAACGTTGATGAACAAGCTGTTCCTGTAGAGGTAATTACTGAGCTTGAAATTCGTGCATCTGGTTTCACCGAAACCAATGAACTTTTGCAAGCCTTAGTTCCATCCTATAATTCTCCGAAAGGTTATATTACTGATGGTTCTGACCACATGAGACCGGCAACTTTAAGAGGTATGGCCCCTAATCAGACTCTTGTACTTGTAAATGGTAAAAGACGTCACCAAGGTGCTTTAGTTCACGTTAATGGTTCTGTTGGTAGAGGATCTACACAAGTAGATTTAAACGCTATTCCTGCGAGTGCAATTGAAAAGATTGAAGTACTTCGCGATGGTGCTGCCGCACAATATGGTTCAGATGCAGTAGCGGGTGTTATAAATCTTGTACTTAAAGAAACAGGTGGATCTGATGTAAGTGTAACTTTTGGACAAAACTTATCTTACTTTGAAAGAGGATACAATGCTGGAGAGGGCTTTATTGACGGTCAAGATGACAGTACTTATGGTTGGGATGTTAACGAAAACGATGGTATTGGTTATCAACCGTATACAGCTGCTAGAAGCTGGGCACGTCCAGGTGTTCAAAAAGTCCTTAAGAAAGATGGTAAAAATTTAATAGTTCATGGTGGAACTGGTCTTAATGTATTAGGCGGAAATTTATACGTTAGCGGTCAATTCCGTGATGGTGGAAGAACAAATCGTGCTGGTCTTGATCCAAGAAGACAATATTTTGCTGGAATGGATGAAGAAGAAAGTGCATTTAACAGAGAAAATCACCGAATTGGTGCAGGTGCTTTTGAACAAGTGAGTTTAATGTTCAATGGTAGTTTTCCAATGGAAAGAGGTACTTTATATGCCTTTGGTGGAATGAATACACGTGATGGTGAAAGTGGATGTTACTACAGAAGAGCCCAAGATAATAGAACTCTTCGTGCGTGGTATCCAGATGGATTCTTACCACTAATTAGCCCAACTCTTACAGATACTTCTATGGCTGTGGGTATGAAAGGCTTAATGAGCAATGGAATGGCTTACGATGTTAGTGTTAATACTGGTAGTAATGAGTTTGCATGGGGTATGGTAAATAGCCACAATGCAACTGCTGGTACCGGTCCTAATCAACAATCAGAATTTGATTTAGGTACACTTGGTTACAGCCAAACTACTGTGAATGTTGACATGAGTACTCAAAGAGATATGGCAGGTTTTGTTGGTCCTGTAAGTTTAGCATTTGGTGCAGAAGTAAGAATGGAAAACTATGAAATTGAAGCTGGTGAAGAAGCAGGTTATACAGACTATGGCTATGATGTTTTAGATGGTCCAAATGCTGGTGCTTCAGCTGCTGTTGGTTGTCAATGTCTTCCTGGTTTAGCACCTGCTAATGAACAAGATCGCGATAGAGAAGCTGTTAGTATTTATGCTGAAATGAGTGGTAATGTTATGGATGAATTACAATTAGATGTTGCGCTAAGAACTGAAAATTATAGTGACTTTGGTACAACAACTAATGGTAAAGTTGCTATGAGATATGAATTAGCTGATGGCGTAGCTGCTAGAGGTTCTTTTAGTACTGGATTTAGAGCTCCTGCACTTCAAGAAGCATATTTCTCATCAATTGCAACAAACTTTATTGATGGAGTACCTCTAGAAGTGGGTACTTTCCCTGTTGATACTGAAGCTGCAAGAGCACTTGGATCAGAAGATCTAGAGCCTGAAACTTCAACAAATATCTCAGCAGGAATGACTTATAAAGATGAACAATTCTCTCTTTCTGTTGATGCTTATCAAATCAATGTTGATGACCGCATCAGTATGAGTGAAACATTCAGAGGAAGCGGAGCTACATCTGATATGATTACATTCTTTGAAGAAAGAGGTGTCCCAGCATCAGGTGGAAGATACTTCTTTAATGGTATCAATACTGAAACAAAGGGACTTGATATTGTTGCATCTATGAGACATGATGTTGCTATGGGTTCTTTAACTCTTAAAGCAGCAATGAACTTTAATGATACTGAAGTGACAAATAAAGATGAACTTGTTACACCAGAAGCACTAGCTGCGTATACAACTAGTGATTTGTTAGGTAGACAAAATACCGTAAGATATGAAAGTTCATCTCCAAAAGAAAACTTCCAATTTTCTGCGATGTTGCAAAAACCAACATCAACATTAATGGCGAAGTTGAATCGTTGGGGTGAAGTAACTATCCCTGCATCTTCAGTTGAAAGAGAACAAGTTCTTAGTCCTAGATGGACTGTAGATATGGAATATTCTTTCCAATTAAATAGTCAGGTTAGAATGGCACTTGGTGTTAATAACTTGCTAGATGAATATCCTGATAAAACTGTGAAAAGAAACAGTTTTAATGGAATTTTCCAGCATTCAGGATATAGTCCGTTTGGATTCAGCGGTAGATATATCTATACACGTTTAGATATGAACTTATAAGTTCATTATAAAACGATTCAAAAAAATAAAAAGCCTCTATTTTTTTAGGGGCTTTTTATTTATCTTATTGACATATGAAGACATTAAAATTAACTAAAGCCTTAAAAATTTTATTACAGTGGATATTTGTCGCTACAATAATTTTATCATGCAATAAAGAAAAGGTTGAAAGTAGTAATAAAAATGGCGCTGTTTCATCAACATCAAGTCTTGCTTCACAAGTTGGTATAGATTTTTTAAAGAAAGGTGGAAATGCATTTGATGCTATTGTAGCAACAGGATTTACACTGGCAGTGACATCTCCTGCAAATGGTAATATAGGTGGTGGTGGTTTTTTAGTAGCACAAACGGATGATGGCGAAGTAGTAAGTTTAGATTTCCGCGAAAAGGCTCCTGCGAAATCATATGAAACAATGTTTCTTGATGAAAATAATGAGTACAGCAGAGAATTAGCTTTAATGTCTCATAAATCATCCGGAGTTCCTGGAACTGTAAACGGACTTATTAAAATTTTTGAGGATTATGGTTCTGGAAAATTTACCTTAGAAGAAATTTTAGCTCCTGCTATATACTATGCAGAGAATGGTCACAAAATTAATAGAAATTCAGCTAACGGATTTGATATGTACAAAGCAGATTTTTTGCAAGATTATGGTTCGCGAATAATTTTTGTTAAAGACTACAACTTAGAAATTCAACAACTTGAAAAAGATTATAAAGATGGTACAATACCTCAAGATGAATTTTTAAATAAGTTAAGATCAATTAATCAGTGGAAAGAAGGGGACATTTTAATACAAAATGATCTAGCTGAAACCCTCAAGAGAATTGCAGATAATGGCATTGATGGTTTTTACAGTGGTAAGACTGCAGAATTAATTGTATCAGAAATGAATAATAATAACGGATTAATTACAATAGATGATTTAAAAAATTATGACTCTGTTTATAGAAAACCTTTAATTGGTACATATAGAGATAAAAAGATAATTTCAATGGGCCCTCCTAGTTCCGGTGGAGCTCTTTTAATTCAAATGCTCAATATGCTTGAAAACTACAATCTTGAAAATATGAGCAGAAATTCAGTAGAATTTGTTCATTTAATGACTGAGGTTCAAAGGTTGGCTTATGCAGATAGAGCTATACATTTAGGAGATCCTGACTTCTATCCTAGCCCTATTCCAATGTTAATTTCAAAAAAATATGCAAATGAAAGATTAAAACTCGTGAATATGGAGAAAGCCACTCCAAGCATCAACATTGCTGCAGGTGTTGCAGTAAATGAAACCATGGAAACAACTCACTATTCTGCAATGGATAAGTATGGTAATGCTGTGGGAATCACCACAACAATTAATTTATCTTTTGGTAATAAAAAAATAGTTGATGGTGCAGGATTTTTTCTTAATAATGAAATGGATGATTTCTCTTCAAAACCAGGACAATTAAATGCTTTTGGACTAATCGGTGATAAAGCAAATGCGATAGAGCCATTTAAAAGGCCCTTAAGTTCAATGACACCTACTCTTGTTTTAGATAAGGATAACAAACCTATAATGACTATTGGAGCAGCAGGTGGGTCTAGGATTATCACTGCAGTTCTTCAGGTAATTATCAGTACAATTGATCATAAAATTGGTATTCAAGAAGCTATTAATTTAGGTAGAACCCATTCTCAATGGATACCAGATGTAATAAGATATGAAGGTGGTATAAATGCTGATTATAAACTTCCAAGCTTAACAAAAAAAGAAATTGAATCGCTTAAAATACTTAATCATCAATTTGAAGAAGATGGTAATGTTGAAAATGGAAAATATTATCTAGCTAGGGCACACGGTATTCAATATAAAAATGGGAGTTTTTACACTGGTGTTGATTGGCGTGGTAATGGTAATTCCAACGATGGTGTGACTTATTGAAAATTTAATTTTATTTTTTTAAAGCAGTAGCCTTGTTTAAATATTCTTGAGCATCCTCTAATCTCCCCTCTTCAAAATATGTCCTATAAACACCATAATAATATTGGGGATTTTCCGGGCTTTGATCGATGAGCTCTAAATAATAATTTCTAGCCTTTCTCCACCTTTCTGCTTCTTCAAGAGCTTTAGCTAGTCCAAAAAGTGCTTCTAAATCATCAGGGGCTAAAAAATAAGCTTCTTCAAAGTTGTATTCAGCTTCTTCAAAATTTTTCATTTTTAAATATACTAAACCTCTATTAAAAAAAAGATCTACCATTTTTTTGTCATCATCAGTTAATTCAATTGCCTGATTTAAATATTTTAAAGCTAAATCGAAGTTCTCTTGAGATAAATAAAGTGAGCCTAAACTTTCTAGAACTGATACATCTTTTTCATTAACTTTCAAAGCTTTATTGAACAAATCTAGAGCTGCATCATATTCACCTAATCTTATATAACTTTGACCACCACTTGTCAATACAGCTATTCTAGTTTGATCAGGTAAATTAGGTATTGCCAATCCAGAATTAAGATATTTTTCAGTGGTTTCTTTATCGCCCTTAACTGATGCATAAATTGACATTAAAGCATAGCCTCCTGGTTGTGTGGGGTTTAAATCTATCCCTATTTTGCATGTTTCCATTGCCTCCTCAATCAACATAGATCTTTCGTCGGAAGACAATGTTTGATTAATTAAACCAAGATAATTAGATGCCTTAACATATATCTTATTATAAGAGTTTAATAATGACTCCGAAACTGCTTCGGTCATCAGAATTTTTCTAGAATTGCGTGTAGGCCTTATTTTAAAATTTTTTGGAGCGGTTAATGCAATATCCATATTTTCTCGTACTAAATTCCACTTCTCTTGTGCTGGATAAACTTTATCCGCAAGATGAAATGCTGCTTCCCATTTATCTTTTGGATGATTTAAAGCTTTAACTAAAAATGTTTCTGCTTCATCAAAATTGTTTTCATTTATTCTAATTTTTGCTGAAGAAAGATCTTGTGCAAATACAAAAAAAGACGTAAAAATTGTTATTGTTAGTAAATATTTTAAGATTTTCATTATTTCTCCTACTTTTGAATTCAAGTTAGTATTATTAGACTGAGTTTTCAAGAAGTATGGTTAATGTGCATCCAATTAAGGCGGTTATCGAATTCTGTTTGAGAAAAATCTTTTAAACCATTAACACTTATACCTTCAATACAAAAAGATGCTGTAACAGCGCCATACTTCATTGATTCAAAAATATCTAAACCCTGCATCATCCCCATTAAAATACCGCCAATATATGCATCTCCTGCACCGGTAGTATCTATAACTTCTTTTACAGGTATAGCTTTCATCGAAAAATGATTTTTTGAATCAAAATAGTGTGAACCGTGCTCCCCATCTTTGATAATTAAACTATTTGGTCCAAGTTCTAAAATTGCTTTTGACATACTTATTAAATCTGATCCATCCATTCCAGATATTGCACGAGCCTCATTAAAATTTATACAAAATAAATCAACTCGCTTAACTAGATCTTTAAGTTCTTTGTTTGCAATATCTATGTAAAGTTTAAACGTATCTAATAGAACAAATGGCTTGTTTTGCATTTGATTTAAAAGCTGAGTTTGTAAATGTGGTGCAGTATTCCCCAATAAAAGAAAAGGGCAATTTTTAGAATGTTCGGACAAGTCAGGAATATAAGATTCAGATACTCCAGGATCGACATACAAAGTTTCTCTTGATGTAAAATCATCTTTATACTCACCTCCCCAACAAAAAGTATTCCCATCTAACTGTGTTAATGATTTCGTTGTTATAGAATGATCAGAAAGTAAATTAAAATGGTTCTCTTGAAAATCATCGCCAACAACTCCAACTAATTCACAAGTATTTTTTTTATTAGCAAGAAGAGCATACGCAGCTGATCCACCTAAAACGTTCGAAAATGCACCGTGTTTATTAATAATTTTGTCAATACTAATTGATCCAAATACGACAGCTTTATGTGATTGATTTGAAGTCATAATTTTTTTCATTAAGATAGCGATGTAATGGAAATGAAAAAAGAAAAAATAGTTCTAGGAATGAGCGGAGGAGTTGATAGCTCCGTAGCTGCAGTTTTACTTCAAAATAAAGGTTTTGAAGTATATGGTGTTTTTATGAAAAATTGGGACGACAAAAATGCGATTTGCAACGCAGAAGACGACTATGCAGACGCTTTAAGTGTATGCAATCAACTAAATATTCCTTTAAAAAAAATAAATTATACAAAAGAATATAAAGAACGTGTTTTTTCTCAGTTTTTAGATGACCATAAAAATGGTTTTACCCCTAATCCTGATGTTTTATGCAACAAAGAAATAAAATTTGATGTTTTTCAAAAACATGCTCAGGAAATTGGTGCAATAAAAATTGCCTCAGGTCATTATGCAAAAATAGTTAGCGAAGATGATAAATTTTTTATAGGTAAAGCTGCTGATAGATCGAAAGATCAATCCTATTTTCTTTACCAATTAAAAAGTTCATTGTTAATGAATATTGAATTGCCACTTGGTGAGTTATTAAAAAAAGATATTAGAAAAATTGCTGAAGAAAATAACTTAGTTAATGCATCTAAAAAAGATAGCACAGGTATATGTTTTATTGGCGATAGAAAGTATAATGATTTTGTTGGGCAATTTATAAAAGGAAAAAAGGGTAAAATTATTACTGTAGATGGTGAAAATATTGGTGAACATAATGGACATATGTATTTTACTGTCGGACAAAGAAAAGGTTTAGGTATTGGAGCAAGAAGCTCTGCTTATGATGAGCCTTGGTATGTTGTTAATAAAGATATTAACAAAAACATTGTATTTGTTGCACAGGGAGCAGATCACCGTGCTTTGTTCTCCAATGAATTATTAGCTGATAAAATGCATTGGAATCTAGATATTTCTAAATTACTTCCATTAAAATGCAAAGCTAAAGTGAGGTATCGAGACGTTGATCATTCATGTCAAATATTATCATTAAATGAAGATGAATGTTATATTAAATTTGACCATGCAATTAAAGCAATAACTACTGGCCAATCAATTGTTTTATATAATGAAAATGATATTTGTATTGGTGGAGGCATAATAAGAAAAAGAAACATACCTTATTTAGGTGAGGAAATAAATGAGTAGAGAACTAAGAATTATTATTTTGGCCGCAGGAAAAGGAACTCGAATGAATTCCGATTTACCAAAAGTGTTACATAAATTAAATGGTAAGGCTCTCTTAGATTTTGTGCTTGATGAAAGTGAACTTCTGAATCCTAAAGAAACAATACTAGTAGTAGGATTTAAAAAAGAGCAAGTTATCTCACATACTAAACATAGGGCTAATCTTAAATATGCAACTCAAATGGAACAACTAGGTACAGGGCATGCTGTTTTACAAACAGGTGATTTATTAAAAAATAAAGAGGGGCATATTTTAATTTTATATGGAGATGTTCCAAACATCAAAGAATCAACGCTCAGACCTATAATCGATGACCATCTCATAAACAATCGCGACTTAACTTTAATTACCGCAGAAATTGATGATCCTACAGGCTATGGTCGAATCATTAGAGATAAAAATGATAACCTATTAAAAATAGTTGAAGAAAAAGATTGTACTGATGAAGAGAGAAAAATTAAAGAGTGGAATCCAGGCATATATATTTTCAAAATTCCAGAAGTGTTTGAAATTTTGAATAATATTAAGACAAATAATGCTTCTAAAGAATATTATCTAACCGACGCAATTGGATTAGCTCAACAATCAAAAATGGAAATAAAGGCTATTAAAATTGCAAATTCTAATGAAGTAATAGGTGTCAATACAGCTGATCAACTAGAAGAGCTTGAATCTTGAACCACTTTTTAAATATAGTCATCAGTTCTTTAGTCTTGATTATTTTAATATTTGTCTGGTCATTTAATACATATCTTAGACAAGAAACTCCAACAAAAGACTTCTCTCGCATAAATACATCAGGATCAACGAACAAAATTAAATTATTTGAAAATTATTCATCACAAACTTTGAGGATAGCCATATTAAATGGTTGTGGCGTAAGTGGTGTTGGTAATTCATATGGAAATATCTTAACAAATAGATATGGTCTACAAGTGACTAGAATTGAAAATGCAGATAACTTTAATTATGAATTCACAACTATTGTTATTTTAAGCAAAGATAATCCAAACATTGAAAATTTGCTTACAATTTTAGGAACAAACATAAATGCAGGCAACGTTGAATTAGATGCAACAATAAATCCTAATGAAGATATTCAAATAATCATTGGTAAAGACTATCAAGAGTTTCTAAACTTGAATCAATGAGCTCAAAGCCACTACTAAAAAAAATTGTTTCATTAGCAGACGATAAAAAGGCTGAAAATATTGTAGCGCTAGATGTTTCTAACATTACTTCACTTTCAGAATATTTTGTTGTGTGCTCTGCCTCAAATCTTATTCAAGTCAAAGCAATTGCAGATAATATAAAAGAAAATGTTTCTGAAAATCCTTGGAAAACGGAAGGCTATGAAAATGGTACATGGATTATATTAGATTATGTTGATATAGTGGTGCATGTCTTTTTTGAAGAAATGAGGTCATACTATGATTTGGAAAGAATTTGGTTTGATGCAAAGGTAGTTAAAGTATGAAGCTAAAAAAACTCATGCATGATTTTTTACAGGATTATTTAGATCAAAATAAAATTGAATTTTCAGAATGGAGTGTAAATGTTAACAATCAAGAAGGATTTGGAGATTATTCATCTAATATTGCGCTTAAGCTGACAAAAATATTAAAAAAAGCGCCAATAGAGATTGCAAAAAATATTGTTAACCACTCAAACGTATCAGAAGATGTTTTTACTTTAAGTGCCTCCCAACCTGGCTTTGTGAACTTTCATATTTCCAATAATTATTATCTTAAAATTTTAAAGCAAATTGTTAATGAATCAGAAAATTTTGGCAAAAAGAAAAAACTAAATAAATCAGCCAATGTAGAATTTGTAAGCAGCAACCCTACCGGACCTCTTACAGTGGGTCATGGAAGACAAGCAATCCTTGGTGACATGGTTTCCAATATATTAACATGGAATGGATATAATGTTACAAGAGAATATTATTATAATGATGCTGGAAAACAAATGAGAGTACTTGCAGAATCTTGTTATGCTAAATATGCCAAACAGGTTGGTAAAGATGTCGAAATGCCTGAGAATGGATATCTTGGAACATATTTAGATGAAATTGCTGAGAAAATTATCAATGAACATGGAAAAGATTTAGAATCTGATAATCCAATTTTTAGAGACTTTACAGAAAAAGAAATTTTTGCCAACATTGAAAATACCCTTGAGAACCTTGGCATCAAATTTGATGTTTTTACCAAAGAAGGAACTTTTTATAAAAACGGTGCGATTGACAATGTTCTGAAAATCTTAAAAGAAAAAAATCTTTCTTATGAAAAAGATGGTGCAGTATGGTTTAAAACATCTAGCCTAAATAAAGAAGAAGATAAAGTATTGGTAAAGAGTTCAGGAGAACCAACATATAGATTGCCAGATATTGCATATCATGCAGATAAAGTTGATAGGGGTTTCGATTTAATTGTAGATATTTTTGGTGCTGATCATATTGATACATATCCAGATGTAATTTTAGGGCTTAAATGCCTGGATAAAAAAACCGAACACATAAAGGTTGTTATTCACCAATTTGTAACAATTAAAAAAGGTGGAGAAATTGTAAAAATGTCCACTAGAAAAGCAAACTTTATAACTCTTGATGAACTGAAAGATGAGCTTAGCTCAGATATTATAAGATATTTCTTTATCATGAGAGGCGCAAACAGTCACCTTGATTTTGACTTAGATCTGGCAAAAGATGAATCTGAAAAAAATCCTGTCTATTATTTACAATATGCTAACGCAAGAATTTCAAATCTACTAAAAAGATATGATAAAGAAATTTCTTCAGGGAGTAAAATTGATTACTCGCTATTAAAAGAAAAGGATGAAATTGCCCTAGTAAAACTATTATCAGAATTCCCTATCAAAATGGAAGATGTTTCACATTCACTAGAGCCAAGAAAGATTGCAACATATTTAGAAGAAGTCGCTGCAGCATATCACAAATTTTATGGTAACCATAAAGTGATTAATCCACAAAACACTGATTTATCTTCAGCCAGAAAAAAATTATGTGAAGCAACAAAAATCATTTTAACAAATGGATTGTCAATTCTTGGGATAAGTGCCCCTGAAAGAATGTGAATATGAACGTATTGAGAATCGGCCACCGAGGCTCAAAAGGCTATATTGCAGAAAATACTCTTGAATCGATTAATCATGCTATTTTATTAGGAGTAGACGGCATTGAGATTGATATTTTTAAATGCTTGAGTGGAGAATTAGTTCTATCACATGAAAATGATCTAAAGCGATTAACTGGTAAATCAGGTCAATTGGAAAAGTTAACTCTAAATGAACTTAAAAAATTTTTGGTAGTTGGAAAGTATGAAATTCCTACATTAAAAGATGTTTTAACAATAATTGAGACGCCACTTTTTGTAAACATAGAACTAAAAGGATTAAATACAGCACAAGCCACATCTAAAATTAT
>TARA_B100001113_G_scaffold339921_1_pt1 | contig 14186 bp, 18 predicted proteins | sample TARA_B100001113 | Tara Oceans TARA_B100001113 (sample SAMEA2622402) | marine metagenome | biome: marine biome (ENVO:00000447); feature: deep chlorophyll maximum layer (ENVO:xxxxxxxx); material: "saline water (ENVO:00002010), including plankton (ENVO:xxxxxxxx)" | depth 50 m | reverse complement strand
GGAATTGTTTTTCCTACAACAGATGGAAGTAACGGACAAGTATTAACAACAAACGGTTCGGGTGTTTTATCATTTGGATCTATTCCAGCAAATCAAAATTTATTTGCAACAGTAACAAGTGATTCAGGTTCAACAACTGCAAATACAGTTACAGACACATTGACAGTAGTTGGTTCATCAGGAATATCAACAGGAATATCCGGTGACACACTAACAATAACAGGACCAAATCTATCAAGTTACTTACAAAATATATCAGGACAAAACTTTACAACCTTATCAGACGTAGCAACACCAGGAGCAAGTGACGATGGCAAAGTTTTATTTTATGATCACACATCTACTTCATTTAAATGGAAAACTGATTCTGCAACTTTAAGTACAGACGCAGTTTCTGAAGGATCATCAAATTTATATTTCACAAATGCGAGAGCAGATGCAAGGATTACTAACGCACTTAAAGATGAAGATAATATGGCATCAAATAGTGCCACTCATGTCCCATCACAGCAATCAGTTAAGGCTTATGTAGACTCACAAATTTTAACAAAAGATAATACAGACGAAATAGCAGAAGGTTCATCTAATCTCTACTTTACAAACGGCAGAGCAGACGCTCGTATTGCCGCGGCATCGATTGATGCTTTAGCAGACGTTGATACAACAGGTAAATCGTCAGGCAAAATTTTAAAATACAATGGTACCAATTGGGTAGTAGCAGATGACTCAACGGCAGGCGGTGGCGGAACAGATGCAGATACGTTGCAAGGACAAAATCTTGCCTATGTATTAAATTACAGTAATCATTCAAACACACCAACTATTCCATCTAACACATCTCAGATATCTGAAAACCCGGCAAACTTATATTATACAAATGCAAGAGCGGATGCCAGAATAGCGGCGGCAAGTATTAATGCTTTATCAGATGTTGATACATCAGGTGTTGCAAATGGCAAAATTCTAAAATATAACGGCAGTGCTTGGGTAGTTGCAGATGACACATCTCCTACCAACACTGATGCTTTATCAGAAGGTTCATCAAACCTATACTTTACTAATGCAAGAGCAGATGCTAGAATTACAAATGCAATTAAGGATGAGGATAACATGGCATCTAATAGTGCCACTCATGTTCCATCACAGCAATCAGTAAAAGCATATGTTGATTCATCTGTATCTGGAATGTCTGCTTCGTCATTAAACACCGGAGCAATCACTTATGATGACAACGAAATATTAGGTACGAGATCAAATGAAAATATTTTGATTACACCTGCAGGTACAGGATCAGTTATAATATCTAAACTGGAAACAGGTAGTATCAATGCTCCTTCAACTTTGTCAGGCACCTACACAATTTCATCACCAACAACAATTACATTAAGTCCAACGTCAGAAATTATAAATGCGGCACCAATGAAATTATTGGGTAAAACTATTGCACAATTACGTGGTGGTTTCACTGCAAGTGCTGGAAGCATAGTTGCTGTAAGCGATAACAGTTATAGACCTGCATACTTTGATAGTTCTGCGTGGAAGTATGTACATGATAATTCAAGTGTATAATGAAAAATGGCAGAATATATTGTAACAGTCAAAGAAGGTGTAGATTGGCAAGAAGTACATAACGAACTTGTTGCTAGAGGCAAAACAGTTCTCAAATTAAGACCCACTAATCCAAGGAATACACATTACGAGTTGAATCGTATCGAAGCAGAAGACTTACGTAAAGACGAAAGAATACTGGCTGTACAAGAAAATGATTTTTTAGTAGAAGCAAGAGGATTTCAAGAACATAGTGATTGGAGAAATACCGACGGTAGTACCCCATGGGGTTTAGTAAGGCATACGTCTGCAACAAATCTTTATAGCACAGAAAATACATTAAGCAATCACACCTATGATTACGTATTAGATGGTACTGGAGTAGATATAGTAGTATGCGATACAGGAATAAATCCAGATCATGACGAGTTTAAAGATGCTAATGGTGTTTCAAGAGTTAAAAAAATTGATTGGTATGCCGAAGCAGGATTGTCTGGACCATCAACAAACAACGCTGGATTTTATTCTGACCAAGATGGTCATGGAACAAACGTTGCAGGAGTTATAGCAGGACTGACTACAGGTTGGGCCAAAAATGCAGACATATATTCAATTAAACTAGATTGGGCGGACTCTTCCAACGGTATAAGTGTTGCTGATGCAATGGATTGTATACTAGGTTGGCACAATGCCAAAGGTGGATCACGACCAACAGTAGTAAATCACAGTTGGGGTTATTATTCTGTGTTTTGGTCAGCACTTGCAATTGGATATGTTATGAGAGCAAGTACTCAAGCATATGATCCTAACAGACCAACCACCGGTGGTGTGTACAGAGGTACTGCACACAATGACGTTAATCCAATCAAATGGAGAGAGAACTATGGTTGGCAAGGTTGGATGAATGGTGCAAAATTACAAAGTCTTCATAGAGGTCATGCACAGATAACTTCTGTTGATGTTGATGTCAAAGCACTCGCAGATGCCGGCATAATGACCTGTATTGCGGCAGGAAATGATAATAATGTAGGTGTAAGACCAGGCAACGAAGATTACGATAATTATTTTACCTTTTCAGGCACAGGTGATGGTGATGCTGACGCACAGGATTATCTTTTTGACAATGGAAAATATTATTATATGCGACCAGGCAGTCCAAATTTCTTTGGCGGAAATAATACAGACACCACAGCAGGTTTAATGGTTGGAGCAATAGATTCAACTGCAAAATCGTCAACACTAAATCAAAGAATGAATTGGAGTAATAACGGATCTTTCGTTGATATCTATGCTGTTGGAACTAACAGGAAAGCACCTCATAATACTGGAAATTCAGCATATAGATCTTTTGGCGGAACATCAAACGCATCACCCGAGGTAGCAGGTATGTGTGCTTTACTATTACAAGCACATCCTGATTGGACTCCAAAACAAGTTTCTAACTGGATGAAGAATAATGCAACTGATAAAATTTATACTGGTGGTACAACAGACTGGGATGATGCATATTCTTTATGGGGAAGTGAGCAAAGAGTCGCTTATTTTCCATTAAACGGGCAGAATGTATTCTTAGTTTCTGGCTCTTAATATACATTCAAATAACAAATAAATATCATTACAATGACACAACCAACATGGACAACACCTGCAGGAAAACTTGCATCAGTAAACGAAAGAGAGGCTTTTACACAAACTCTCGAAGCAACTGCAACAGGTCAAGTGCCAGGAGCATTTGCAACTAAAATAGGCAGATTAAGATATACACTTATTGCAGGAGAATTACCACCAGGATTACATCTCGCAACAAATGGAATTATTGACGGTGTTCCGTTTGAGGTTGCAAATAGAAAAGTTTACAAGTTTGTTGTAAGAGTAGAGGATCTTGGATTCAGTCCACCAGCAATCAATGATAGAACATTTACAATCGAAATTGTTGGTGCCGATGCTCCAATATTTTCAACAAGTTCTGGACAAATAGATCTTTCGGATAGTACAACAACACAAACAAAAACAAAGTGGGTGGTTGACGGCACAGAAGTAAATTATCAAATACTTGCAACAGATACAGACACAGCAACAGGACAATCTTTAGAATATGATATTGTTGAAGGTAGTTTACCTACAGGATTAACAATGAGTAAAACAGGATACATTTCCGGAATAGTTTTACTTGCAGAAGATGAAAAATTCGGACCACGTGGCGGTTATGCACACTATCAATTTGATTCAGCACCTACAGGATGGGATCCGACAATTAAAACAAAATCCAAATCAGTAAATTATGAATTTAAAATAAGAGTTACAGATGGAACAAGTGTAACAACACAGATCAATAACATATTTGTTGTAACTGCTGACTGGTGGAGAATAGATAACACAGCAATTACTATTGATGCCACAACATTTGCTGGCAGTGAAATTACAATAGATCTATCAGCATTTAGAAGACCTATTTTTATAACGCCTACAAATCTAGGGGCATATAGACATGACAACGCAATAGTAATTAAGATAGATGTATCTGACTTTGATCCACTGCAACAGGATTTAACTTATTCTATAGTCGAAGGAGCATTACCTACAGGACTTTCAATGGATACTAGCAATGGAGAAATTTTTGGTACCTTGCCTGTACAAGCGGCAGTAACAAAAGAACACTCATTCACAATAAGAGCAAACAGAGTAGTCGGAACAGGAATGAATGTGTTTACCGACAAACAGTTTAAGATGAGTGTGTTTGGTGAAATAGATGTAGGGGTTGCATTTATAACCGAATCAGAACTAGGAACTATAAATGCGGGTGAGCCATCACTTAAAAAACTAGAAGCCACGGCGGCAGGAACAAACAGAATTTTAAGATTCACAGTAATCGACGGACAACTGCCTGCAGGACTTACACTTTCTCCTCATGGAAATATAATCGGAATACCTGAAATAACAGATTACACAACAATTGATAATAATGTTTCTACATATGATAATAATACAACATCATTTGATAGACAATATACTTTCAATGTTGAAGTAAGTGATCAATACAAAGCACTATCCACAACAAGACAATTTACGTTGGCAGTTAAACTTCCTTACAATTACAATTACGCAAGTTTGACTGGTCACGGAACATCTTTAACTGACAAAAATGTTTTTTACCAACTTGCACAAGATCCAAATATAAATGCAACTGATTTTATATTTAGATCAGAGGATCCAAATTTTGGATTTAAAGATAATCCAGAAATGTTGTTGATATCGGGTCTTAAACCAAATACACTAAAAGCATTTCAAACCCAAATAGAACAAAATCATGGACCTAAAACTTTATATTTCGGAGATGTCAAGACAGCGGTCGCCAAAGAAAATGGAGTTATACAATACGAAGTTGTTTACATCGAGATGAAAGACCCAATGGTTAATAGTTTAGGTAAGTCTGTAGCGAAAGAAATTACTTTAAGAGAAGATATTGTTAAATCTGTATTAGGACCGTTGGGAGATGATCGTTATATTACAGCAGATGCAGAAGAATATAATGTTACTACGACAGATGGTTTAAGTTTTTCAATATCAGGATCCAAAGTTAGATTTGCAAATGAACTTACTGCTGACCTAGGAACAGTTGCAAAACTATTTCCTAATGCAATAGCAAATATGAGAGATAGAATGAAAGAACTAGGAGAAAAAGAGTGGGTCCATTTACCACTTTGGATGAGAACACCTCAAGCAGATACAGGTGCACCTCTTGGTTATCAAATGGCAATGGTCATTGCATACTGCAAACCAGGGCAGTCTGGATTGGTAGCATCTAGAATAAGAAATAAACAAATAGATTTTAAGAAAATAAATTTCACAATAGACAGATATGTGGTTGGTTCTGCTGGTATTACCTCTCCGGAGGATTTTGTAGGTGATGGAAACACTAAATCGTTTGTAATGAATCATATTATCAACAGCGAGGACGTTGAGATTAGAATAGATGACGCAGTAGTGGCAGAAGCAAGTGTAGACAGTTTAGATATATTTGCTAGTAATCAAACTTATTCTGTTGATATACATCCAGGCTCTGGTGTGCTAAAAACACCTTATGAAGTCACGGCAGATAATAGCGAAACACCTTCGTATCTATCCGCAGATACAACAATTAGGTCTGCAGACTTAGAAAATCCTTATGTATTATCACATGATTTGGTAAACAAAAAGACAACAATTACATTTAGTACTGCACCACAAGATAAAAGTAAGATTTCAGTCACTTACAAAGGTGATAAATATCTTGTATTTCAAAATAAAGGAATTTAATAAATGGCAAGTAACATAGTACCAGGTAACGTAGATGGCACATTTCCAGTAGCAGGAAAAGATAACTCTTCACAAGGATTTAGAGATAACTTTACTGCAATTAAAAATAATTTTACTAATGCTAAAACAGAAATTGAAACACTACAAACAAATGCAGTTAAAACAAATGAAGCAAATAATTTTAACGACAATGTAGTATCAAGAGCAGTGTTGAAAGATACTGCCGAAACTGTTTATGCTCACGGAACACAAAGTGGTAATATTACAATTAATCACGAAAGCGGACACTACCAAACTATTACAACAAATGGTGCGATCGTACTTGCATTTACAAATATGCCAACAACTGGCACACTAGGAAGAGTAATATTAGATGTTACTTTTGCCGCAACGGCACACACAATAACTATTCCTACTGCTGTTAAAGTTGCTGACAATGTAAGCGGCGGTGACGGATCATCAAACGTGATAAGTGCACCTAATACAGGAAGATATCTGTATGAATTTATGTCACCAGATGCCGGTACAACAATCCTTATGCATCAAATAGGAAAGATGTATAACTAACCAAGGAAAGGTAGGTGAATGCCTTTGTTCCACCCTCTACAAGAAGATATCAATAACCTTTCCGATGAGGAAATTTCGAAAAGAATTAGAGAACTTACTCGAAAAAGAAATAGTGCTCTGAGATTCAATCGTAATCCAAACATTCTAAATCAACTACAAATTGCTTTGGAAACATATACCGGTGTGTTGAGAACTAGACGAATAAAAGATATGCAAGATAAATTTAAAAAGTCTAGAGGAGAACCAGATCTAGGGGAACTGATCAATATAGAATAATAACTATTATTGATGTCAAATACTTTCGATTGGAAAACTAAATTTAAATCTATCATTATTGTTGATAACGAGTTATTTCAAAACGAGTACAACGTAGAAATAACTATTACTCCTAACGTTGCTGATTTGAAAGAACAAAGCAGTTATTTCGAAAGATTAAAAAATCTTTTTGAATTAGTTCTTTCAAATACAGTGACGGCATGGCGAGATGATTCTCTTTACCAAACACTGTTGAAAAAATCCAATAATAGATTTATTGAATTGCCGAGACCGCCCTATGATCAAATCATGGCCGCTGTTTGTTTCTGTAAGGCAAACGCAATTCTTGATGGAAAAATTACGGTAAACAAATTAAAACTTGGTAGTTACCAAGGTGATGGAATCACTTATTCGGTTGACAAAAACTCAAAAGAACTTACACTATTAGATGTAGATGGATGGTTCTCGAAAAAATATGAAAAGTTTCATCCGTGGTGGTTAAGATCTGATACAGCAACTTATGATAAAGAAATGGAAAAAGGATTATACACAGGACACTTCAGTTGGAACAATCAGACAATTCCAGTTGACAAGGACCACGGGGATCATGCTAAAATATTTGAGTTTAATCCGAAGGTTTTAGATGGCGGCAAAAATAAAGACAAATGATTACGGTGATTGCATATACACAGAAGATGATGCAATAGATTTAATATATTCTAATCCACAAATAGACATTACAAAAATATTTTTCGAAGACATAGAACAATATTCACAAGCACTCAAACAACTGGGTATAAGTTTACCAAAAATTAAAAATGTTCCAAAGTATGATATAAGTGTTGCTGATTTCGATGAAAAAAATATATCAAATTGGTATATGCCAAAAGAGTATTATGATCTTGATGTAAAAAAATTTTTGCTGGAAAAATGCACTACTGATAAGGAAAAAGAAAGAGTTGAAATAGAATATGAATTATTCGAAAGAAAAAAATTTGTAAAAGTTCTACAATTCTTGATATATTTCATTAATACCTTGAGAAAACATAATATGGTTTGGGGTGTTGGTAGAGGATCTAGTGTGGCTAGTTTTTGTTTGTTTTTGATTGGTGTACATAAAATTAATCCAATTCAGTACAATATTGATCATAAAGAATTTTTAAGATGACCTATTTTGTAAGGCATAAGTAATTGTAGGAGAAAAAAATGGCAAGAACAACACCAAGAAAATTATATAGAACCATGCAAGGTAAAATGGTAGATATAGATAAACTAAGAGCGGCCAACGAAAGCACAAGAGCAGTTGGTAATATGAACGTGAATGCACGTGGTGATGTGTTAGGTCCGGGTAATTCTGTTGTTAGATCAAAAGAGGAAGTAATGAGAGAATATTACGAAGCACCTGCAGGAGCAGTTGCTGACACTCCTGCACCAAAAGTAGCAACACCTACACCAATACCGCAAGAAAAAGTTATAGATACAAAAGTTATTAACCCAAATAAAACTGTATCTACACCTAATCCTGTTGAAGTAAAGCAGGAAACTAAGATGAAAAAGATTGATGTTTTCAAACCTAAATCTACACCAAAGAAAACTGAATCTAAACCATCAGGTATCGATGCGGCACTTGAAGGCATTGACGAATAATACACAGTTGACAAACTACTATATTTGTAATACAATAGAAGTATGGGACAGTTAGAAGATTTACAAGCAAAAGGTTTTGGATCGCATGGTGGTAAACAGCATATCCACCACGGTTCAATCACTCCACTTAAAAAAAGAGTATTAGTATCTAAAATGCACTTTGGTGAAACAAAATCCAAAGGCGGAATAATCCTTATGGACGATGATGGCACAGGATCAGGAATACATCCACGTTGGGCAAAAGTCTACGCAGTTGGCAAAGACCAAGATGACGTTAAAGTCGGACAATGGATATTGGTTGCACATGGAAGATGGTCCAGAGCATTTAAAATAGAAAACGAAAAAGAAAAAGAAGAAGTAAGAATGATCGACGAAAACGATATCTTACTAATATCTGATACTGAACCAGAACAGAATAGAAAAACTGCTGGTTATATTAACACCGATGGTATGAAACAAGCGTCAGTACCAGGCGGTGAATAGTTGACATATTACACAAATCTGCTATAATTTAGAATGCAAAAACGTATCGGCTTCTGCTGTCAATGGTTTCATCATGATCAGACACTTAAGAAAAAACAATTAGAAGAATTACAAAGACCTTTCAATACAAAAGCAACTACTGTTCGTTGGCTTAACGAACATAAAGATCAAGCCGAAGCAAAACTTGATATGGTGGTAAAGCATAACATAGAATCTCTTAAAAAACTTATTACAAAAGTTGGCACACTTCCTCCTGAACGTAGAATGTGCAGACTCAGTTCTCCTGTTTTACCTATGGCAACAGAAGCCACGTGGCGATATTACATTGATTCGCCAGAAATTGTACGTTATTGTGAAAAGCATTTTGCGGAAGTTGGAGATCTTGCACGTAAACTTAATGTGAAAGTATCCTTTCATCCTGGACAATTTACTGTTCTTGCATCTGAGACTCCAGATATTGTAGAACGTTCTATCGATGAATTTGAATATCATGTCAACATGGCACGTTGGATGGGTTTTGGCAAATCATTTCAAGATGGTTGTAAAATTAATGTACACATCTCAGGTAGACAAGGTCCAGAAGGTATTATAAAAGTACTGCCAAGACTATCTCCAGAAGCAAGGAATTTGATTACAATAGAAAATGACGAGATGGGTTGGGGTTTAGATGCAAGTTTAGAACTTGAAAAACATCTTGCTCTTGTTATGGACATTCATCACCATTGGATACGTAATGAGGAATACATTGAACCAACAGATGATAGAGTCAAGAGAGTCATTGACAGTTGGCGTGGACAACGTCCTACAATGCATTATTCTTATTCTAGAGATGAAGCACTCGAACCAGCACAATTAGGAGACAAGATGCATACTGAAATGCATAATATTAAAGACCTACTTGCCAAAGGTTGTAAAAAACAAAAATTGAGAGCACATTCTGATATGCTACCAAACGCAAAGGTAAATGATTGGGCATTATCCTTTTTGGAAAATTTTGATATACAAGTCGAAGCAAAAGCAAAAAACCTTGCCGCGGAACAAATATATAGACAAAGTAATTTAATTTCTGTATAATCAGTATTATGAAAAAACTAAAATGGATTATTTTAGATAATTTGCCAACCATATTTGTGATTTTAATGGCAACATTTGGTATGGTATTGGCGGCCAATCATGCAGGAGTATTATAGTGAAAGAACTTTGGGTAGAAAAATATAGACCAAAAACATTGAAAGAATATGTAGTGCGAGATGAGGCACAGAGAAATCAAATACAAACATGGATTGATGATAAAGCAATACCACACTTGCTATTAAGTGGTGCACCAGGTGTAGGTAAAACAACACTTGCAAAAGTTTTATTTGCTGAACTTGATGTCAGCAGTTATGACATACTTGAAATAAATGCTTCTAGAGAAAATTCTGTAGATACTGTCAGAGAAAAAATAAATTCGTTCGTACAAATTATGCCTTTTGGTGCATACAAATATGTGTTGCTAGACGAGGCAGATTATATGAGTCCAAACGGACAGGCGGCGTTGCGTGGTGTAATGGAAATGTATCACACATCGGCAAGGTTTATTTTGACTTGTAACTATCCCAACAGAGTAATTCCAGCACTTCATTCAAGGTGTCAAGGCTTTCATATGGAGACTATCGATAAAAATGAATTCACGGCAAGGACAGCGGAAATATTAATTGCAGAAAAGATGGAACCTGACATAGAAATATTAGACACATATGTAAAAGCATCATATCCTGATCTGAGAAAATGTATCAATATGATACAACAAAATTGCAGAGATGGAAAATTAATGCCGCCACAATCTGGAGATTCAGGACAACAAGATTACAGACTACAAATGGTTGAATTATTCAAACAAGGAAAAATAAATGAAGCAAGAAAACTTGTTTGCAGTCAAGCAAGACCAGAGGAATGCGAGGAGATATACAGATGGTTGTATGACAATCTGGACATTATATCCAAGAATGATGACCAACAGGACAAAGCCGTGCTAATTATTAAGCAAGGACTAGTAGATCATTCATTTGTCGCTGATCCTGAAATAAATTTAGCAAGTGTAATGATTAAATTAGCGAGGTTATCAAATGGAACTTAAAATATTATGGGCATCAATGTGGGGAGCGGCTGAAGAAGTTGCAGAAAGAGTTAAAACTTTAGCAGAAACTAAAAACTTTGATGTTGAAATGATTGAACTTAACGATGTGTCAATGGACCAGTTGAAGGAAATGAAAAATGTTGCAGTAGTTACATCAACAACTGGACACGGTGATTTGCCTACAAATGGTGAAGAATTTTATGATGCACTAAAAATAGCAGATTTAAATTTACGAGAAATGAAATATAGTGTCTGTGCATTAGGAGATAGTTCACACACTTATTTTTGTGGAGCAGGCAAAAAAGTAGATGAGAGATTACAACAACTTGGCGCTGTAAAAGTACTTGATAGACAAGAGTGTGATGGCGACGACGAAGGCTCAGATGATTGGGCAGAAACCTTTTTAACTAAATTGGCAAATGGGTAGAAAACACGATAAAAAAAGATTCTTTATTGTTAGGTATACAGAACATCCTGACGGTAAGTTTGATGAGTTTGTAGAACTGTCAAAGAAAAAAGTCGGCCCAGGAAAACTGAAAGAAGCAAGAGTCGTTTTAGACTTAATAAATGAAGAGATACTAAAAGTCGACCTGCCGAACGTGCCGACTGATATACCTTACGAAAACGTCTTTAAACATTACCAAAAATGGTACAAAGACGTTATGGATGAATTCGTCAACTCCTAATAGAATACATAGCCAACTGTCTCATTTTCCATATTTTTCTTAAAACTCTTCGTCTTCTTCTGTCCTTCTGTTTTCTTACTTTCAGCCAATTTTGATTCAGCATATACAACCTTACTCGTTTGTCGTATATTCTCTGTTTCCTCATTTGTTTCCATAGTTTCTTCTGAAATAAAGGTCGCAGTTGTAGGCCTTTTAATAATAGCATATGATACCTCGTTGATTATGTTGTATTGTGAATTGATGTGTCTTTGTATTCGACTCATGTAAAAATATATATGGGTAATGATAGCATAGATATATTAGCATATTTTTAGTGTTGTAAAATATTCATAAATAATACTATCATGCATGATGTATTAGATATAGTTAAAAATGTACAGTCGTTATACGGCGTAGGCCCAACTTTAGATGTTTTAAAAGACTTCGAAAGAGTTGTTGATGAACTTGATGTGTACGTTTTTGAGAATTGGGAAGACGGAGAATTACTAGAAGGCCCTAAAGATGCAAGACATTTTGTAACTTGTTCTTTTATGTGGCCTGAGGATAAAATGCCAGATCCTTCAGGTGGTAAAAAATTACTTGACGCTGGTTGCAAAGTAGTATATAAAAAAGATAGTTTATTAAAACCAAGAGAAATTAAAACACCAGATGATTACAGACCAGGCACAGTCAAAGGAAAAATTGATGCACATCCTATTTGGGTTGTGGAAATAAGAATGCCAAAAGAATTAATTGGTAATTTCAAAGCGGGTGTAACAAGTAAAAATAAGAGTGAAGAAGTTCCAGGGTTAGAAGATTTAAACAACTTTGAACAAGAGTTATAATATGACAGTACTAGTGAAAGAAGGTTTACAGGCTGGAGATCTAGACGGTTTAGTAAACAAGAACTTCGAAGTAGACAAACACAAATCAAAAATGGGTGATGACAAAGATGTTTGTGTACTTGCTTTTACTGTTGACGGTTTAGAACCTGCTAAAGATTTAGAACGTTTTGCAGAAAAAGGTTACAAGTCAATACTAGATGCTGATGCTACTCCAGGAACAATGCAAGATGGAAAACACAAAGTATTCATCGAATTCCAAAGAGTTGAAAAAATGGATACTGCTATATTTGATTTTTTAGAAGATCTTAAAAAACTTTGCAACGTACAAGATTGGACATTCACTTACCACAAAAAGCCTGTAAAATTTGAGGCAAGTAAGGCAAACCTTTCAACTGTATTGCCGAGAACTCCAGAGGCATACAATCAAAAAATTAATCAATTAAGACTAGGTGAAATTACAAGTTTCTTTGACAAGTTTCAAATCATGGAAACAAAATTAGACGCAAACGTTATCACCGTATCTAAAAACGGTAAAGATATGCAGTTTGAATTACACGCATGGGGAGATACATCTGCGGTATTGAAAGAAGTAAAAGCATTCAAAATAGATCAAGATTCTATGGCAGAATGCATTTATTTTACCAAATATTTTGGACCATTTAACATTACCAAAACGAACGAGGATCAATTCGTTTTTAGCAAGGGTGGCCGATCCGCGATGTTAAGTAAGTACAAATGGTAAGATTAAGCAAAAATTTCACGTTACAAGAATTTACAAAAAGTCAAACTGCTATAAGAAAAGGTATTGATAATACTCCTGCAGAAGCACATTTAGAAAATGCAAAAGTACTTTTTGATAAAGTAGTACAACCTGTAAGAGATCATTTTGGAGTAACAGTTATAAATTCAGGATACAGAGGTCCTGATTTGAATTATGCTGTCGGAGGATCTAATACTTCACAACATTGTAAAGGACAAGCAGTCGATATCGAATGTCCTGGAACACCAAACTATGATGTTTGCAAATGGATAGAAGATAATTTAGATTTCGATCAATTAATATTAGAGTTTTATACTCCTGGCATACCTGATTCTGGTTGGGTTCATGTCAGTTATAGTGTGGACCAAAGTCGTAAAAGTGTATTAACGGCTATGAAAGAAAATGGAAAAACAGTTTACAAGCCTGGACTTATCGCTTAAATACTGCAATAATTGTGGTTCAACATCTCATTGTGGTACAAGGCTAATGAGAACTGAAAGACGTTATGAAGTCGAAGGTGCTGAAGAATACGAAATAGAAGTTTGCGGCCACTGTAGATGTAAGGAATGTAACTAAATGTTTGGATATATTAAAATGGCAATGACAATGGTGCTAATAGCGGGTATCGCCGGTGCGGCCATTTACGTTAATAAGTTGAGATCCGATAATGCTATTTTAAAAGCAAACCAAGTTGAACTAGAACGTTCAATTGGAGAGCAAACAAAATTATTAGAACAACAGAAAAAAGATTTTGATGCAATAATGGAAAGCAACAAGAAACTGAATATACTAATTAATACTTTCAAAAAAGATCTTGATGAGTTAGATAAAAGATTCAACAAAAAGAAAAGAGATGTTGGCAAACTTGCTATCGAGAGAACCCAGTCTGTTGAGAGGGTAATCAACAAAGGTTCAGACAATGCGGCGAGATGTGTTGAGTTGGCATCGGGTGCCGAACATACAGAAGAAGAATTGAAAGCAACTTTGAAATCACAAATTAA
>TARA_B100001113_G_scaffold252609_1_pt1 | contig 14223 bp, 15 predicted proteins | sample TARA_B100001113 | Tara Oceans TARA_B100001113 (sample SAMEA2622402) | marine metagenome | biome: marine biome (ENVO:00000447); feature: deep chlorophyll maximum layer (ENVO:xxxxxxxx); material: "saline water (ENVO:00002010), including plankton (ENVO:xxxxxxxx)" | depth 50 m | reverse complement strand
CACCGTGGATTTCTCTGGCTCAGTGGCTGCGGCGGAGTACACTGTCGGAGTCTCCGATGGCCGGGACATGATTCAACGCACGGCGGAAGAGGGGAGCGTAGTGTCGCTGAACTTCACAGCCCACGGCGTTCACACCTTGACCGCCACGGCGATTGACGCAAGCGGCAGAAGCGCGACCCGCGTCTTGACCGTCCACGTGAACCTGCAGATTGTGTGGACGGAAGAGGGGACGCAAAACCCCAGCACCTTGGCCTTCGATCCGTTGCCTGAGCACGGTGGACCCATGGCGGACTACATCACCATTGAATCGGTCGTCAGCAACCCTGACCTGATCCAAAACCTCGGCGGGGGGCGCGAAGTCGATGTGACCTGGCGCCTGATTGACCCGCTTGGTGGGGCGTGCCAGCAGCACTCAGACGTGGTGCATGAAGGGGAGTCTGCGGCGTGGAACACGCTCCATTTCAACACCTATGAAGCGCATGACCTGGCCGTCGACTACGACGACGGGCAAGACGAGATTGACGTGCATCACACGGTGATTGTCGCCTACGAGCCTGCGGCGTGACCGAGGCTCACCACCCGCCCGCAAGGGCCATGATCAACAACACAATCAAAGCCAAAATGACGAGGGCGAGGGCCACCGTACCCAACACCAAACTTCCCCCGAAAAGCAAGGAAACGGCGCCAATGGCCCTTTGCACGGGAGAATCCCATTCGACCGTCGGTTGAGGGGGGTTTTCTTGACTGCCCCCTTGAGACCCATAGGAGGCTTGGTGCGTCACCAGCGCAGGAGGGCGCATGGCTTGGGCAACAACAGGGAGCGCTAGTGCAAGAGGCACAAGAAGACAGCACGCCACACCGAGGGTGTTCCATGCCCCTGTTTGCTCAAAGATCGTATCGCCTCCTGAACACGAGAGAGCGGTCTCTCCCTGATACTCTATTTCGGTGCAATCTTCAGGGTCTGGGCCAAATTGTGCCACTCCTGCAAAGAACACCACAACCGCAAGGACGCCCACCACAATGCCCGCGATGTTCAGCCGTGTCGACGTTGTGCGAGCGTCAGCATACCGTTCTGACAGGACGGCCATCGGGTCGTGGACTGGCGCAGGCGTGGGCGCTGCAGCCGTCGAGAGGGTTTGCTCTAATCCACACGTCGGGCATTGAAACCGGCCTTGGTGCGAAGCGGGAAGGCTGAGGTGTTGCCCGCACGATGCGCAGGCGACCTCGATGGTGCCCGCCTGAACTGCTGATGGAGGAACCGCGGCCTCTGACGCATCGAGACCGGATGTCGACGCGCTTGAGGATGTCGCGCTGGAAGGTGAGTCAGCGGAGGTCAAGCGCTCGATGAGATCGGCCTTCCGGCCGGACACGGGAAGACCACGTTCGCGAAGGGCTTCCTTGAGTTCCGCGACGGTCAAGGCGTCGAAACCCTCGGAATCCACGCACTTCCTCACCCCGTCGGCCACATCAACGTGCCCCCGAAATCCGACCAAAGAGAGGGCTTGATGAAGGGTGACGAAGGGCCGCGAAACATGGCGGCATGGTGGGTGGAAGCCATCGGACTCCTCGCAGGGGCACTGGGCATCGTTGCATGGGTCCCGCAGATTCGGGAGGTTTGGGTGCACCAACGGCATGAAGGAATCTCGTTACCTACCTTTGGGCTCGTTTCCGTAGCGCTTCTGCTGTGGCTGGTGTACGGACTTCTTGTCGAGAGCCCGGCCATGATCATCGCCAACATCGCCACGTTGGCGGTCATTCTTGCTGTGGTGGTCGGCGTGGCTCGCCTTCGCCGCTCCTGACGTCATTCACGCCTTGACCATCTCAACGTACAACGACATTTGTGGCTCGGTCCGATCCATGTCGGGGCCTTGCATCGCAGCGGAGACGGAACCTCGGTGCTTGCTCTCAATGACGTGTGCGAAGCCCTTGGCAACGCCAATCTGGTGAAGTCGGTTGAAGTCCCATCCGTTGATGTGGTCACCGGGCTGGTCCGGGTTGAACGCCAGCCCCTCCCTGTACTCCTTGAGCAATTCTTCGTAATCTCGCTCAGCCACATCAAATGGTGGCATCGTATCCTCGTTTGCTTGCAAATAATGCCTCATTTTTACCGAGGCAAGCTCCCGCGTCAGGCAATCCGAAGAAGTAACCTGGCCTGTGACTCTGTAGCGTTCGTCCCGTTGAAACTGATCTTGCCTCCACGTCCAAAACGCGTTCTCGAAGGTGCTGACCTGATACAGAAAGCGGGCATCGGGACACACAATTCGGAGCACGCCCCCGGGTTTGAGCACGCGATATGCCTCAGCGATGAAGCGCTCGACGTGTTCGGTTTCCACGTGTTCAATGACGTGAGAGGCGTAGATGTTGGCGACGGTGGCCTCTTCGTACGGCAACGGGTCCGAGCGAACGTCGTAGTGCACGAGGTTCGCAGTTGATTTCACACTGCCGTGATAGTAATCGGTGATGTAATCCAGAGAAACAAAACCGGGCAAGTGGTATTTTCCAGCTCCAACATTCAGGTTGAGGCCTTGTCGAAACCGTGCCTCAGAGTCTCGGGAGCGGACGGTCATTTCGTACCCCATGGCACCAAGGGTCCCGCGGAGGATGCGGTATGGAGCGGAGAGCACGGCGGTGACGATTCCCAAACCATGCTCACTCCTTGACGCGTGGACGTCGTTCGTTGCGCGTGTAAATCTTTACGCGTAGAAACCAAGGCACGTCGCACCATCATGGCACAGGCGAAACGGGGCACTCGTGCCTCACTCAAGCGCTGCACGTCGCTGCACTTCGGCCTCAAGATCGGAAAAAGCCTGTTCAATCCGTTCGGACAACTTGGCGTCCAGCCTGGTTTTGAGCGCCTTGAGGAGCACGGGGGGGAGGTTCAGGTCCAAGCTTGCGTGTCCTGAAACTCGGGTGGACGTGGGCCCTTCTGATTCGACGTTGTAGACGCTGATCATGGACGTAATTGGGAGCCCTTCGCTTCGATGCACCTCGATGCGCATCGAAACGCAAGGGTCGTACGCGACGATGCGTTCGTGGACGGTTCTTCCTGGCACCAGCTCGCAGCCTCGTTCGGCTCCGACACCAGTCGCAGGGCCGTCGCCTTCGGACCACGACCTGTGGATGCTGCTGCTCCACTCGCCGACGTCGCTGAACCCGTCGAGCACCGCCCACACGTGTTCCACGGCGTAGGGGACGCTCCGCGAGGCTTCGACGGTGAAGGTCACACGAACACGTCAGGCCGCTGCGCCATCAAGGTGCGGGTGTCTAACTGCCCAGTTACGGGCATGATTCGCTGCCCTCACATCGCGGACTTGGTCGTCTCGATGATGACAGCGCCGATCTTGTACGGATCACCATTGGATGCGGGGCGGCGGTCCTCGAGGCGGCCAACCCAACCGTCGGTGGGCACGGAGGCCGGTACACGAATCGAGGCTCCACGATCGGAAACGCCGTATGAGAACTGGTCGATGGCTTGGGTCTCGTGGAGGCCGGTTAGGCGCTCTTCGTTGTGCGCACCGTAGACCGACATGTGCTTCTCGATGTTGCGGCCAAAAGCCTCGCAAATGTTGTCAAACAATTCCTTGCCACCGACGTCGCGCATGGCGCCGTTGGAGAAGTTGGCGTGCATGCCCGAACCGTTCCAATCGCCCTTGATGGGCTTGGGGTGGTACTCGATGTAGTAGCCGTAGCTCTCCGTGAGTCGGTCAAGCAGGTAGCGGGCGACCCAGAGTTCGTCGCCGGCGCGCTTAGCACCCTTGGCGAAGACTTGGAACTCCCACTGTCCGCAGGCGACTTCTTGGTTGATGCCTTCGAAGTTGATGCCGGCCTCAAGGCACATGTCAGCGTGCTCCTCGACCATCGCGCGTCCGTGGGTGTTCTTTCCACCCACAGAGCAGTAGTACAGGCCCTGGGGACCAGGGTATCCGCCAACTGGGAAGCCAAGCGGAAGTTGCGTGGACACGTCCATGATGAAGTACTCCTGCTCGAAGCCGAACCAAAAGTCGTCGTCGTCATCATCAATGGTGGCACGACCGTTGCTTGGGTGAGGGGTTCCGTCAGGATTCATGACTTCGCACATCACAAGGTAACCGTTGATGCGAGCGGGGTCGGGAAAGATCGACACCGGCTTCAGCAAGCAATCTGAGGAGCCACCTTCGGCCTGACGCGTGGAGGAGCCGTCAAACATCCAGATGGGGCACTCTTCCAAGGTGCCCTCGAAATTGTTGCGTACCATCGTCTTGCTTCGCATGTTTTGCGTCGGTTCGTAGCCGTCCAACCAGATATACTCCAACTTCGCTTTGTCGTCCATAAGAATCGGCCTCTACCCTAACGAGGCGGTATATGAACAATTTCAGCACGAAAGGCTATTCAATAAATCAAAGAATATGAGAAAATCCTGTTCATTTGAGCGATGGAGATGTGGAATTTCCTGCAAGCGGTGAGTGCGCATCGCCCCCGTGGAACACGTTGAGTGCGCGAGCGAACATTCGTTCATGCGTTGTTGGCGGCATCCACAGACTGCGGCGTGAGGAACGCCGAGGACCCGTCACGGTCGATCACAGGCAACGTCAGCGTCGATCCCTCCATGAGCACATTGACCGGGCATGCAAGGCCGCACGCAGGCGCGAGGTAATCCTCGCCCGTCTCCGTCATGACAAGGCGGAGGCCGTGCCCGGCTGGAAGGACGACGTCGAGGCCTTGGAATTCCATCAGCATCGTCACGGTGCTGCCCGGGGCCACCGTCTGCGGCTCATAGCCGCCGGCGTGGTACCGCACGTCCATGGTTGCATGGCCAAGGCGGAGCCCGGTCTCTGCGTCCTGAAGTTCAACGAAGATTTGCCCGCCGTCGTACGTCGGGCTGGCTTGCAGGTGGAGGGTTGGTAGTCCAGCAATGTGGACATCTTCGTCGCTGATGGAGGCGCATTCCACGGTCACGGATTGGAGGCCGCCACCGGCCACGGAAGCCCCACCAACCCAACTGCCGTCGGCCGAACAATCCGTGAGGTTGATTGGCGTAAGTTCGGCGTCAAGCGGCGGCCACGTGGATTCAACTCGCCATTGCCCGTCATTGCGCTGAATTTGCGCGTGGAGGTCGGGCTTGGGGCCCTCTCCCTTGAGGTAGTAATCGAACCATTCGAGCAGGTCCTCAGCCCAGTCCCATCGTGTCATCTCGGCGATCGCTTCACCGCCGTACCCCGAATCCTGAGCGTTGTGCTTGCTCCATTGGTCCGGGTAATTGTGCTCCCACTGGCCGAGCATTCCTCGCACGTCGTACCCGGCGTCCTCGTAGGCGTGGTACCACACGGTGCCTGACGGCCCGCCAAACACCTGATGCGGATCGACGTTCCAATCTTGCATCCCTTGGATCCAATACACGCTGCCTTCCCAATTCTGGAAGGCTTTGTCGATGTGGCTTCGCTCGTCGTAATAGTTCGCCATATACGGGTCCATTTCGCCGCCCACATAGGTCACTGGACCTGCAAAGAGCCCTTCGATAATGTCCGGACAAATGTTGTCCAGATCGTCACCGTTGTAATCCACCGTGCTGGAGAAGTAGTTCATGTGCATGACCTGAGAGCGCGCCTCTGCACTCCCGTTCTTGTACAACAACGGATGGAGGGCAGTTGTTCCGGAAATCGGTACGATGGTCTTCAGGTACTCGCTTCCCATGGCAGCTGCTTCCCATTGTGTGGCGCCTTCGTAGGACTTTCCGTAGAGCCCCACGTGCCCGTTGGACCATTCCTGTTGACCGAGCCATTCGACAGCGGCATGAATGCCGAGGCCTTCGCCGGCGCCTCGGTAGTCGAAGCAACCGCTGCTCTCCTCAGTGCCGAACACGGCGACCTGGGCAAGGGCGTAGCCGTGTGGGACATAATTCTCAAAGATGAACTCGCCGCGGCCTGGGCTCACAATGTTGGTTGGCAAGGATTCGGAGCCTTGTGGCCCGTAGGAGTAGTACGGCGAAATCACGGCGATCACGGGCACTTGTTCACCGGCTTCGGTGTTGGAAGGAAGCCAATAGGAGAGGTGCACTTCAGACGTCGGTGGCCCGGTTTCCCAAATGTCCGACGTGTCCACCTCGATGAGGGCTTCTTGCACTGGAAGGGCCGTGTGTGGTCCGTCCTCGAGCACACGGCTGTAGGATCCGGTCCAATTCCAATCGATGAGATGGCGGTCTTCGAGGCGGAGCCGCTCATCGACCGCTCCTGATTCAACCCCAGCGATGTCGCTCAAACATCCCGACAAAGGCACGCAAAGCACGAGCAGTGCCAGCACCACGGCATGCCCTCGCATGAGGTGTCCTCTACGTTGCCCTTCATCACGCTGACGCCCTCCCCTGAACGCGTGCAACGAGGCCCGTCAGACGGGAAACGTCAAGCCAGACCCGTTCGACCACCGGACATGGGCGCTGGTCCTGCCGAGGCCGGAAAGAAGTGGTTCATGCGCCAGTATTGGCGCTTGCAGCAATCGCAGAGCCTCATCTCGATGGGGTTCTGGTGCGTTACACTGACCTTGTTGATTTGGCCTTACGTGGCTTGGCGTTTCAACGCCGACACGCAATGGGCAGGCATCCCTGCGACCTACATTGGTCTGGCGTCGATTGCCATGATGGTGCTGCTCACCGTGCTGCTCGTCGGCTACATCTACGACCAATTCCTCTCGTTGTGGAAAGAACACCAAAACGTGATCATCGAGCGAAATCCATTCGCAACCTACCTCTTGACGCCGCGCGATGCAGTCATCATTGGGCACCTGTCAACGATGCTGAAGAGCATGCATCCAGAAGATGAGCGCATTCAAGCCCAAGCCGAATGGATGGAGAAATGGTTGGCTTCCATGCCCGAACTGGAGGTGTTCGAGCGCATGGTCACCGAACTTGACCAGCGCCTCGACATGCCGGTGCCCGAATTCACCTTCCTGCCCGATGGCGCGGTCGAAGCTGCGCGGCAATCCGCTGCAACGCGGCGCAACGGCGACGAGGGGGCATGACATGGCCTGGCCAAGCGATTGGTGCCATCCGTCGCCCGAGATCATCGCCCGCCTGGCCGACATCGAGATGTTGCTTCTCGACGTTGACGGCGTCCTGACCGACGGTACCATCCTTCGCGGTGCAGATGGTTCGGAGGCCCGGCGCTTCTCGGTCATTGACGGCCACGGCATTGGGATGCTTCGGGACGACGGCATGATCCTTGGTGTGGTCAGCCGCGAACCGTCTGAAATCACCCGTGGACGCATGGAAAAACTGCGGATGGAAGAGATTCACGTCGGAGCCTCAGACAAGGCCGTCGTCGTCGCTGACATCCGCACAAGGCACAATCTTGACGCCGGTTCCATCGCGTTCGTTGGCGACGATTTACCGGATTTAGCGGCCTTCGCAGAAGCCGATCTCTGCATCGCACCGGCCAACGCGCACCCGGCCGTCAAAGCGGCGGCGGACATCGTGCTGTGCCGTCGTGGCGGCCACGAGGCCGTCCGTGAATTGGCTGAAATCATCCGTGCGGCCAAGGGCCTCGGGCCGATGGCGCACCTGCTGGTTTGATCACGCTGGAGCGATGCCGCGCTCAGCCACGACCTGTTCCAAACGAGCCCAATCGTGCTCGGTGTCGATCTCCCATGCCTGCCATGGCTGCATAACGTACACGCCGGTCCGTCCTCCAAGCCTGCAGGCGGCGTTGTCCCACACCTCGCGGGTGGCGATGTAGAACGCGCCGTTTTCCGCCACCCGGTCAGGAATATCCTGGCGGCGGGGGCGATGTTGTGGGTCATAGTTGAGCGGCGTGGCCGTTCCGTCCGTCCCAATCGACCACTGGAACACGTGGTTTTCAACCACCGACAAGAGGCTGTCAAGACCTTCTTGGCCAATCTGCATCAAGGCCGCGTCAAGATCGTTGGGCATGGTCAGCGGCGACGTGGCCTGCATCAGCACCACGGTGCTGGCCTGCTGACCTGCCGGGTGGTGGGAAAGAACGTCGAGCACCACCGGCTCCGTTCCCGCTTCGTCCGTGGCGAGGGCTTCTGGACGACGATGGATTTGGGCCCCGCAGGATTCGGCCACGGCCAAGATCTCGTCGTCTTCGCTTGAGAGGACAACGTGGTCAATGCCATCTGCCGCCAAGGCGGCACGGATCGTCCAGGCAATGAGCGGGTGGCCTGAGAAAGGGCGGATGTTCTTGCGTGGGATGCCTTTGGACCCGCCGCGTGCGCAAATGATGGCCACGACGGACACGGTGAACCCTCACTGAACGCGTCGGAGTTTTGCGCGCATTGGGACTTCCTCGTCGTAGACGCGCTTGACGCCGTCGCCGAGGGCTACTTCGAACGCTCGGACGTCGCGAACGAGCTTCTGCAAGCCGGGAACTTCCAAACTGGCCGCGTGATCGCTGCCGCGCATGGCGCGGTCGAGCGTGAAGTGGCGTTCCAGAACCTTCGCGCCCATCGCCACAGCGGCGATATCGATCGCGATGCCTTGGTGGTGGCCCGAGAAGCCGAGGATGAAGTCGGGGTACCGCTCCTGAAGGGTGGCCATGTACGCGAGGTTGAGTTGCTCAAACTTCGCAGGGTACGTCGAGGTGCAATGGAACATTACCTTCGGCTGCGCTGAGGAACGGAGCCACTCCGCGCAGGTGTGGATTTCTTCTTCGGTGCTCATGCCGGTGGACATCATCATGGGAACGTCGGCCGCGAGCATCGCGCGAACCGTTTCTTCGTCGGTGATGCTGGCGCTGGCGATCTTGAACATTGGAATGCCCGCTTCGGCCATTTGGCCGGCGCTGACAGGGTCCCATGCCGACACGAAGTACGCCACGCCGCGGCTTGCGGCGTGGGCCTGCAGTTCCATGTGCTGCTCGACCGAGAGTTCGAGCGCGTCACGGTGCGCCCCATACGTGTCAGCAAACGCGTTCGGCGAAGCGTAAGGACGGTCGTACTGATCTGGCGTCAACAGCGTGCGCGTGTGGCGCTTCTGGCTCTTAATGGCGTTGACGCCCGCATCGGCAGCGGTGTCGATCAGTTGCTTTGCAATCTCCATTTCGCCCTGGTGGTTTTGACCAATTTCAGCGATGATGTAGGTCTGCCCAGCGGCGACGGCTTCGGCGATATCGCTGATGGCCATGCACCACGGCACCGGACCCGAGGTTATCAGCCTGTGGACCGCAGGTCCATCACTCGGCATCGGTCCATGCTTCTGGCGCCCCGCCGTCGGCCAACCAACGTGCCAACGAGGCCACGCGGGCTCCGTTCCTCCCATCGGCGCGGTGCCCCAACCGGGCAAATGCACGGTCGCAGGCCGCCTCATCGGGGCGAAGGTCTTCGTCGAGGATGGCCGTCAAATTCCCTGATGAAAAGACGGCATCGCCCAACACATCGAGCAAAGCTTCCACCTCTGTGGCAGGGGCGGCGCCGTCCTCTGGCCGGATGCTGTTGACGAAGGGCGTGCGGAACGCAAGCGCTGGAATGACGACCGACGTGGCGGGAGAAAGCACCACTTTCGCCTGGCGCACCAAGGGCAGGTAGAGGTCTTGATCCATCGTCGTGATCACGCCGTCGGGCATCGAGAGGGTCGTCCCTTGACTCACTTCGACCGGATGTGGTTTGTGGACGAAAGCCAGATCTGGTCGGTCTCCAAACCTACCCAGGGCCTCTTGGAAGAGGGCGTCTGCGGGGCCCTTGACCGGCGGGCGATGGGAGCCGAGCATCAGCACAATGTTCTGTTCAGCGGTGAGACCAAGGCGAGCGTGGACGTCGATTGTACTGGCTTCGTCCAATCCGTCAAGGGAGGGCGAGCCGGTGATGATTTGTCGGTTGGCTGGCGCGCCAACGCCGACGTTGATGTCTCGGCATACCTCGGACCACACGGCGTTGGCGGTGCACCCCATCATGCTCCCTCGGTAGTCCAACCATGGCCACGTGAGGGTGGGTGAACCGTGATCGATGGAAAGGACGGGGATGCCCTCGCGCCTGGCCCATGGCACCACGTGATGTTTCGTCCACCCTTGGTTTGGCGTCACCACGATGACCACGTCAGGCCGCCAGGGAAGCCGGCCGCGGGCGGGCGGGAACGGCACGGCCCAAGCGGCGTCGTTTGGATCGACTTCGCCGTCCGCGCCCTCCCAAGACCAGTGTTCGTCGCGGTACGAATTTCGTGCCCACCCCAAACGGGCCCACAAGAAACCGTTGATCATTCGCCCAAGTTTGGTTCGCGCTTCGTAGGCATAGGGTCCCGGAGTCGTGCGGCCGATGACCATCAGCGCATCGTCTCCGCCCTGCGCAAGGGCCGTCAGAACCGTCGCCACATGGTGGCGATTGGTCGGGGCTTCGCCGGCCACCACGAGCGCTCGCATGACCTCCCCGTCCACACGAGGTCCTTCCTGCTTATAGCGACCCAAGCCTTGATGAACGCATCCAGAAGGTCTTGCGCTGCATGTCGGGTCGTTTTGCGGGCCTGCGGGAAGCCTACCGCCGAGATGGGTTCGTCGTCGTTCGAGGCTTGCTCGACGTTGAGGAGGCGATGGAGCTTCGTCGGCGGCTTGTGGAACATTCTGGTGTCACCGATGCCGATTTCAAAGACGTCGAAGACGGTGTGCCACGCAAGTGGACCTCGCCGGGCGGGGTGGCCAAAACCCCTGAATTCCAACATCTGATTTTCGACGAGCGGCTGATCGAACTGGCACGTGAGGTGCTTGGGCCGAAGGCGGTATACCTGCATCACAACGATCTCCATGCGGGGTATTCCTCGCCGGGATGGCACCGTGACAACGTTCACCGCACGTTCAGCAAAGGGGATGATTGGAGCGAGGAAAAGGCCCCTTACCGGTGCGCACGCATCGCCCTCTACCTCCAGACGCATGCAGAATCTGGATTCAAATTCGGATTGATTCCTCGCTCCCACCAACGAGAATCCCGCTTGGTTCAATGGGAACGTAAGGCGCCACGTTTCTCGACCGTGCGCCGCTTGGTCATTGGCCAAGGACTAGCCTTCGCGCGGGCGCGCTGGATCGCCACAGAACCTGGTGACGTGGTCATCTTCGACCATCGCGTCTTGCATTGTGGAGGTCGAACGCGTGGACCGAAGTACTCCATCTACCTAGGAGCGGGCGTGCAAAACGAACACTTTGACCGGCATTGGTCCTACTACCGCGACCTCCGCACTGACCTGAACTATCCAGAGGTCCCAGAGGCGTTGCAAGAGCGCTTGATCGACGAGGGGTTGTGGCCCTCGGAAGAGGTCCCTGCGCTCAGTCATGTGGACCACGCCTTCCTGCCCTCAGTGGCGTGATGGAGGTTTGGCCGCCTCGAGGCCCACCACGCTCAAAGGGGTCGGAGCGAAGGCAGGGGCGTGAGCGCCCGCCGTCTCTTCGCCGCAGTGCGGGACCTCGACCCACCTGGAGGTGGCGCAGAGCGTTCCTTGGCAGCCCTGCTGAACGGGATTGCGACCCCTGGACCAACGCTGGAAACCGCACCGGCGTTCACGCCAATGTCGCCCGCTGCGGACGCGCCAACGCACCCTGCGTGGACGGTGCGTGCCTTTGCAAGCCACGATCGAGGCGACCCGATTGGATTGCTTGAGCCTGAAGTAGACTTCAGGACCACAGACCTCCCCATCGAAGGTTTCTGGTCCAAGGTGGCGTGGGGACTGCGGGAACGAAAGGGCGAACGGCGAAGGAGAAAGTGGGCGCATGATCGGCACATTGGTCGACGAAGCCCCCAGTTTGCCGCCCGTGTCGGTTCTTGGTTGGACAAGCAGGAGTGCGCCGGTGCCATCGGATTGACCCAACTTGAATGGGCCCCTGGGGCTGCTCAGGCGTTTACCGCCCGTGGCATGCCTTACATCATGTTCGTCCGAGACGACACGGTGTTTCGCCTCGAGGAGCGATTTCGACCCGTGATGGAGGGCGCCGCACTCGTATGCGCGGCTGGAGAAGGTTTGCTCAGCGACATTCGATCGCGGTTTACCATTCAGCAAGGCCACAGCGTCCCGCTTCCAATCGATTTTGAACGCCGTTTTGGGAGCATGGACGACGTGAACAAGTTGCGGGCGGCCGAGCAGGCAAAGCGGCCCGATGGAGCTCCGCCCATAATCGGCATCATGGTCGTCACTCCGGAGAAGGGATTGCGGATGTATCAGCGTCTGCTGCCAAAGCTGCTCGAACGATGGCCAGAGGCTGAAGTCCACATTGCAGGAGGGAGCGTGTATCCGCAGGAACTCGCTCATCACCCAAACGCACGCGTGGTCGGCCACGTTGATGCGGCGACGTTCTTTGCCAGCATCGACCTCCATCTCATCCTCTTCGAGACGACTGGATCATGGGGTCGGGTCATTGGCGAGGCGGGATTGTTCGGGGTGCCAAGCGTTACCTCGGATGTGGGTTCGCAAAAGGAAGCCTTGGGTGAAGGAGGTCTCATGGTGGACGACGGTCACAATGCCGATGCGGTCATTGACGCATTGCGTGCCGTGTATGAGGATCGTGAACGCTACGGCGCATTGGCGCGAGAGCACACCCGAATGGTTGACCATCGTCGTTCTGTGGCGGCCTTCCGCAGCGGACTTGAGGGCCTGTTTGAAGGCCGTTGAGCCGGAACCCTTGAGGGGCCCGGCACGGCACCCCAACCATGGAGCCGGCCGAGGTTTGGGGTGAACGGTGGGCCGCCATGAACGCGCCCATTGCACGTCAATACATGACAGCGGCCACGCGTTCTCAAAGCCTCGTCTGTTTGGCCGCGGACCGAACCAAGATGAGTGGTCTGTTGGCCCTGATTCGCAGCGTTGGTCCTTCGCTGGCCGCCCTGAAAACCCACGTGGATGTCGTGGAAGATTGGACGAGCGAGGGATGGGCTGAGGTCCGCGCCGCGGCCGACGAGGTGGACCTTTTGCTCTTCGAAGACCGAAAATTTGCGGACATCGGCGGCATCACCCAGAAACAAATGCACGGCCTCTACGGCATCGCTGATTGGGCTGATTTGGTGACGGCGCACCTCATTTCTGGCCCCGACATTGTGGACGGGTGCATGGCCGCTTGGGCAGACGTTGGGCGCAACGGTGGCGTCCTTCTGTTGGCTCAAATGTCAAGCCGAGGTAACCTGCTTGCGGGACCATATTCTGATGCTGTGGTCGCACACGGTCGCGACCATGCCGGCGTGGTGGGCTTCATTGGAAACGGGAGCCGGCCCAAGGAACTCCGCGACCTGCGTGCCCGCGTGGGTGAAGCCCGCATGATCTGGACCCCTGGCGTCAACCTCGCGGTTGGTGACGGAGCCATGGGCCAGCGGTACGGGCATCCGCGTGACGCGGTCTTGGCCGGTTCAGACGCCATCATTGTCGGCTCTGGCATCCACAAAGCGGAGGACCCTGTGGCGGCAGCGAAAGCATACGCAGAAGCATCATGGCGGGCTCTTCTCGAACGGAGCGGGCTTTGATGGACGCCGTTGACCTCATCGGGTGGATTCTTGCGGCCATTTCCATCGCCGCCCTCGTGTGGATGGTGCGGGCGGCTGCGCTTCGTGACCAAGCCCTCGACGCCCGAATTGCTGCTGGTGACATGTCACTGTTCGACGAGGGGAACCTCGACATCGAAGAAGTCGTGCGAGCCCCAGCCGGATCAACGGTTCAACCCGGCCGCTTGATGGAGATCGGTCCACAACCGCCGTTCAGATGACCAACAGACCGGTTTGATAGGCGTATCCAGCGCCGCCTAACGCAGCAAGAATGAGAATTAGGAAGAAGCGGAGTCCCCACCTTCGCCGCTTCTTCGGTGGCGAGGCCGCGCCGTTGATGATTTCCCTGAACTCATCAAAAGACACTCTCGAATCTCCATCGGTGTCGCCAAAGGTGAGCATATTCTTCACCTTCTCATCCGTCACACCGCCGCTGTCCAGACTCATTTTGTTGAGTGCAAACTTCAGTTCCTCGAGCTCAATGTATCCCGAATTGTCCGTGTCGATCGACGAGAAGACCACACGCAGCTCGTCGTCTGCATAGGCGGGCTCGGCCCGCTTCGCCTTCCCACCTTTTGCGGGCGGAATCAATTCCGCATCCTCGACCACGGCAGGCGAGGCTGGCAGCGGAAGGTCAGGAAGCGGGAGGTCGGGGAGCGGGAGGTCAAGGGGCGGAGGTGTTCGGTCCGGGTAGAGCTCTTCGAGGTCTTCCAGTCCCGGTGCTGCAGGGACGGGGCCTTCAACGGCCGCCCAAACGGCGTCAAGCGCACTGCGCGTCACCGGCTTCTCCAG
>TARA_B100001113_G_scaffold344080_1_pt1 | contig 14280 bp, 17 predicted proteins | sample TARA_B100001113 | Tara Oceans TARA_B100001113 (sample SAMEA2622402) | marine metagenome | biome: marine biome (ENVO:00000447); feature: deep chlorophyll maximum layer (ENVO:xxxxxxxx); material: "saline water (ENVO:00002010), including plankton (ENVO:xxxxxxxx)" | depth 50 m | reverse complement strand
ATATGACAAAAGCTAAACCTGTTGAACAACGAGAGCATAGAATCAAGCCCAAAATTGTTGACATAGAAAGTTATAAAAAAAGAGAAATTCCAGAATTAGCAGGTAGAAACCTAAAAAAAACCAAAGATTGGTGGAATTCGTTTTGGTCTAGTGACTTATCTAGTGCAATAGATATAAAAAGTGACCTACCTGTCATTCAAAGACTTGCATCTCTTATGGATGAGAGAGAAAGAATATTCAAACAAGCAAAAAAAGACAGATTAGTTGTTGGAAGTCAAGGACAAGTCGTTCTCAATCCTTTATATAACGCACTATTGAAGATTGATGCAGAGATAAGAAATTTAGAAGACAGAATTGGTCTCAATCCAAAGGCAAGAGTTTCTTTAGGTATTCAGATTGGTCAAGCTAAGAAATCGTTAGCTGATTTGAACTCTGAACTTGATATTCAAGATTGATACCCAACAAAAAAAAAGAAAAAAAACTCAGAACCTTCTTGGAGTGGAATATCGATTAACGATTGGAAGAATAGTATGCGTTTCACAAATTCAGAACAGATAGTTTATGCTTTCAGATATTTTCTTGCTAAAAAGATTATGAAGTTTAGGTCATACCTCTATGGATTAATTGTCAGATTAGAAAACAGGAACTATTGGAATAAATACAACAATAACTTTTGCGAGTTTTAGTTGCTTGTGAGTTTTCAGGTGTAGTTAGAGAAGCTTTCAAATCAAAAGGTCATTATGCGTTGAGCTGTGACTTAGAACCTACATCAATTTCAGGAAACCACTATGAAGGAAATGTTTTAGATATATTAGATGATGGTTGGGACTTAATGATTGCCCACCCTCCTTGCACATATCTGACTGTTAGTGGAAATAGATGGTTCTATCATCCTGAGGATAAAGAAAAACCTGTAGATGAAAGAAGACCACATCCTAGATTTCCAAAGAGATTAGAACAAAGAAAAGAAGCTTTAGATTTTGTTCAACAGTTGCTTAATGCTCCTATTGAAAAAATTGCTTTAGAAAATCCTATAGGAGTTATATCAACAAACATAAGAAAGCCTGACCAAATTATTCAACCATATGAGTTTGGAGACCCTTATGAAAAGAAAACTTGTTTATGGCTAAAAAATCTTCCAAAGTTAGAACCAACAAATATTGTTGAACCTGAACCAAGAGTAGTTTTTGAAAGTGGAAAGTCTATGCCTAAGTGGTATGCAGATGCAATAAATCTTCCACCAAAAGAAAGAACAAAGATTAGAAATACTACTTTTCCAGGAATAGCAGAAGCAATAGCTAACCAATGGGGTTGATATGAAAACACTAGGTCATAGAGTAATAAAATTTATAGAAACTTATTGTGTCCATTCAACAGGAGATTATTTAGGCAAACCTTTTGTATTGAGAGATTGGCAGAAACAAATCTTGATTGATATGTTTGAGCTGAGAGAAGATGGTTCATTCAAATACCATACTGCTTATATCTCTACTCCAAAAGGAAATGGAAAAAGTGAAATTGCCTCAGCTTTAGCTGTTGCAGGACTTATGGGACTAAATCAAACAGCTCCCCTAATTCCATTAGTTGCTAGTTCTTATGACCAAGCTGACATTGTTTTCTCTAGTGCTAAACAAATGATTCAGAATGGAGAGCTTCGACATTTTGCTGACTTAATGGAAAGAAAAATTGCTCTAAAAGATAATCCTCAAGCACAAATCTTGAGAGTTCCTTGTGTAGCAGGTGTCAATGATGGAATGAGACCTTCAATGGCAATATTTGATGAAGTTCACGAGATGACAGGAAATAAAGAAAGAGCTCATCTTGTTATTTCAAATGGTCTTAGAAAAAGAAAAAACACAATGGGCATAAACATAACTACTGCAGGAGTTGAGAACTCTTTGGCTTATAGGTTATATAAATATTCAAAAGGTATTGAAGAAGGAACTATCGAGGATGAGGGCTTTTATTATAAAATATTTGAAGCAGACCCTGACTTGGATATTTCCAACAAAGCAGAAAGAAAAAAGGCTATTGAACAAGCCAATCCTGCTCTTGGGGATTTTGTTTCTTATGAACAAATTGAAAGAGCTTTTCACTCAATACCTGAAAACGAATTCAGAAGATATTTTCTAAATCAATGGACTACAACTGCTGACAGATGGTTGCCAACAGGAGTATGGGAGGAATGTTTTGAAGAAAAAACAATCGAAAAAGGTTCAAGAATTATTCTCGGCTTTGATGGTTCCTACAACAGAGACTCAACAGCACTCGTGGGATTATCAATGGAAGAAATTCCACATCTCGAAGTTCTCGGACATTGGGCAAAGCCAATTCAAGAAAATAAGGCTTGGAAAGTCCCAAGAGATGAAGTCTTGGCGAAAATTCTACAGTGCTTCGAAGAATACGAAGTAGTTGAGTTAGTTGTTGACCCTATGGGTTGGCACAATGAAATCTCAGAGCTTGAAGAAATAGTTGGAGACAATATGGTTCTCTACTACGAAGGAAACTTCAGAAAGAAAATGGCTCAAGCTTGTTCAAGATTTTATTCAGCAACATTAGAAAAAAAGATAAGTCACTCAGGAAATGTTGACCTACATCAACACTTAGTGAATTGTGTTCCTAAGGAAACAATGCAAGGAACTCTTGTGACCAAAGCATCAAAAGACTCTCCTCATAAGATTGACTTAGCTATAGGAGCAATAATGTGTTTTGACAGATGGTCAGATATGAAAACTGAACCTGAGGAAGAAGTAAGAGAGGAACCAAAGTTTATAAATTTATGATGATTAATTATTTGATAACAGGAACAGGATTCCTAATGATTTCAATAGCAGGATTCTTAGTGAGTCCCACAGTCGGTTTCTTTGTATTAGGAACTAGCTTTTTATTATTTGGAATAGTTTTTGATAGAGAGAAGATATGAATATTTTAGATATATTGAGAGGCAACGAAGACAACTTCGAAAAACGAGCAGTAGATGCTTCAAACTTTGTGCTTGGACTTGAGGATGATGGAAAAACTTCATCAGGTGTTTCTGTAGATGCAGGAAGTGCAATAACAGCTTCAACTGTTTATAGCTGTGTTTCATTGATAGCTGATTCAGTTGCAACTATGCCAATTCACAGTTTTAGAAAAACAGGAGACTATAGAGAACCAACAGTTCCACCTTCCTGGATGGATGCAACAAACTCTATGCCTAATCCTGAAACAGATAGATTCACTTGGATTCATAGAACAATTAGTTCATTGGCTCTTTATGGAAACAGTTATTGGTTAATTGTTGAAAGAGATAATTTAGGTTTCCCTAAACAAATTTTCAATCTTCATCCTGACTTTGTCACTATTGATAGAAAAAATGGAGAAGCAGTCTATACCTATGATGGAAAAAAATCTTATAAAAGATATACAACTCTGACTCCTCAAGGAGACATTATCCATATAAAGAATTTTGAACAAGGTTCTGAGTATGGACTTAGTCCTATTGAGGCAGGTGCAGAATCTATTGGAATATCTCTAGCAAGTGAAGAATTTGCAGGAAGATTCTTTCAAAATGGTGCTGTGATGAGTGGTGTCATTGAAATGGATTCAACTCCAAGTGAAGAAGCACTTCGAATATTCAAACAGTCTTTTCAAAGAAAGCATCAAGGTGTCAAGAAGTCACACAATATTGGAGTATTGACTGAAGGAGCACAATGGAAACCAATAGCAATAAATCATCAACAGATGCAGTTTTTGGAATCAAGAAGGTTCAACAAAATCGAGATTTGTGGGCTCTTCAGGGTTCCTCCATATCTAATTGGAGATTTGTCGGAAACTACAAAACTTGGCTCATCTATCGAAGAACAAAATAGAATTTTTTATGAACTGACACTTCTTCCCTATATCAACAGAATTGAACAAGCTATGACAATGATGTTGCCTAGAGGACAATTTGCAAGAATTGATGTGTCAGGACTACTAAGAGCTTCAATATCTCAAAGGTATCAAGCTTATAACATAGGAAGGAATGCAGGTTTCTTATCTGTTAATGAAATAAGAGCAAAAGAAGACCTTCCTCCTGTGGATGAAGAAATTGGAGATTCATACATTCAAAACTTGAATCAAAATTCAATTCAAGACACAGAAGACTAAATTTGTGAATCTAACCATATAATTAATTTTGACCAAGTTCCTTTGACCAAGTTCGAGAGGAACAATATGCCTAACAGGGCTAAAACAAAAAGCTTGGATGTCCACGACCCAAGTTTGTTAGTAGATAATGACAAGAATGAATTTCTTGGTCACTTTGGAAATACTGCAAAAGTCTTTCTTGAAAATACTAACGATATGAAGAAACCTGATTGTGGTCAGGAAGTATTCGATTTAGAAATGGAGCTTCTCAAGATAAAGAAAGTTCCTGCTCTATACAATCTTGACACTTTTGAAGGTTATTCAGGTGCATATCAACAAACAGGATTTGACCCTTTCAGTTCAATGATTCCAAATGGTTTTGTTGTGATAGGAAATCCTGATTGGTATATTCCAGATAATTTTGTTTCATACATAAATTCAAAAAAACAAACGCAACTTAGTTGGGTTGAAGTGAAAGGTTCTAGATGGATAAAGTCTATGGACATTCACTATATGAAATCATTCCAAGAGAAACTTGATAATTGGAATCTAATGATTGAAAAAGCAGGAAAGTATTCTATCAAAGCAAGAGCTCCAATTAATTTCTACATTGCTCTCTATCCATATGCTGAATCAAGTTGGTATAGAGCTAGAGATGAACAAACTGTTTGGGAACCAACTGAAAAACTTGTTGATGAAGGTCATTGGTTCACATTAGCTCAACTTATAGACAAATTTGAAAATGACTATATGTATGAAGAAGAGCTCCAAGAAAAATATCCATTTCATAAAAAAGAAATGACTGAACTTGGATATGAGAACTATTCAGATAGAAAATTCAAAAGAAGAATAAATTTATAGGAGAAATATGCCCTACAAAGACCAAGATTTATTTGGCACAAAAGAAGAAGCTTTGGACAAAGCAAAAGTCATTGGCTGTTATTTAGATGACTCATCTTTTCATAAGATGGATGTTGATGGCGAATCTTTCTTTATGCCTTGCAAAACACATACTGAATATGATGAGGCTCTTGGTCTTAGGGCTGAAACAAGAGAACATATAGAAGTTCCTCAATACATTCAAGATAATGCAAAAAGAGGTCTTGAATTTTATGAACAAGGTTTTGGTGGAGATGGTTTAGTTGATACCACCATTAATGAGGCTCGTGATATGGCTGAAGGAAAAGTCAGTCACGAAAAAGCCAAGAAAATGAATGCTTGGTTTTTGCGACATAGGTCTGATTTAGATTCAGAAAAAGCAGATGATTTCCTCAATGGAACAAGTGATGAACCTTCAAATGGTCAGACTGCTTGGCTTCTTTGGGGAGGTTCTATTGATAAAGAGAATCAAATGGATGCTCAAAAATGGGCAGAACGATATGTTGCAACTTTAGAAGAAGAAATAGGAGAAAATATGTCTGAAAATAAAAGAGACAAAGTTTTCACTTCTAGCCCAAAGCAAGTGAGACCAACCCCTGAACACGATATTAGATTCGTAGCTAATGAGATGGAATATAGAACTCTTGAGGGTTCCAAAGCTGTCATCAGTGGTTATGCTTCTGTTTTCAATAAGAAATCACAAGTTCTCGGTGGAGGTTTCGTTGAAGTTATTGGAGAAGGTGCTTTCAAAAAGACCCTTCAAGAAAGAGGAACACAAACCTCTAGAGATGACATCAAAGCTTTATTCAATCACGATACATCTTTAGTTCTAGGTTCTAAAAGAGCAGGGACACTAAAACTATCTGAAGACAAAACAGGACTTCATTATGAAGTTAATTTAGATTTAGATATTCCTCATCACAGGTCAGCATTTTTGATGATTCAAAGAGGAGATGTCACAAACTCAAGTTTTGGTTTTGATGTTTTAGATGAAAGATGGAATGTCTCAGAAGATGCAGGAGCTCCTGTAGTCAGAGAAGTTCTTGAAACAAGATTGTATGAAGTTTCCCCTACAGCTTTCCCTGCCTACCAGGATTCCTCTGTTATGGCAGAAAGAAGTTTTAGGAACTTAGCTCATATGAGTGGTCTTGAATTAGACAAACTTATTGAAGCTAATGAAAATGGAGAATTGAAATCACTACTTCAAAATGAAGAAGAAACTGTTTTCAATGCAGATGCTAGAAAACGAAGACTCGAACTACTAAAAAATCAATGAGTTCAGAAGCAAGATTTAGAAGTCTGCTTTTATTGAAACTTAGGAATGGAGATGATGAACAATCTACTCCTGCTCCTAAAGAAGACCAAATAGAAGGTTCAAAAACTAATCCAAAAGGTTCTGCTGATAAGGAATCAAAAGAAAAAATAAAGTTTTCTGAACAGACTGAGAAATCTATCAAAACAATTATTGATGAACACAATGATGAAATAAGTTCTAAAAATATGGCATCTTGGAGAAGACTGAGAATGTCTGTTTCCAAAAAAGTGGTCAGAAGAGGATTTGGAGCATTTTCAACTTCTCATAGACCAAATGTCAGTCGAGTGGCTTGGGGTTTAGCTCGTTTGAAAGCTTTTGCTTATCTAATGAAAAATGACAAACCAAAAGACCCAAAATATATAACTGACAATGACCTTCTTCCAAAGGAACATCCTTTATATAAAGAAGACTAAAAGTTTAGAGGTCAGATTCGTTGATGAAACAATTTGGCTTCGCCCACACGATAAAAGAGGAGTCGTTGATGAAACACTCCTCACAATTTCTAGGAGAAATAATGAGTAATCCCAACATAGTTGAAAAACTATATGATGAGCGAAATAATCTTTGGGAGCAAATGAAAGAATTGAATGACAGAGAAATCTCTGAAAATCGTTCTCTCGATTCTGCTGAAAAAGAACAATGGGACAAGATGAATGACAGAATGTCTGAAATCGATTCCAGAGTTTCTGAGTTAGCTTCCTTAGAGGAAAGCAACAAGAAAGCAGAAGAAGCAAGGGCTATGTTTGAATCAAAGCCTGTTATCGAAGAAAAAGTTGAAGAAGAAATTTCTGATGCAAAAATTCTTCGTGCTTTTGCTACAGGAGAAGTTCGTTCTCACAATTTTGAAAAAAGAGACTTGGACAAAGCCAATGATGGTGGTTTAGTCCCACAAGGTTTCTTTGACCAAATCATTGCAAAGTTAGATGAAAATGCAGTTGTCAGAAATGTTGCAACTGTTGTTCCTACTGCAGGTGGCGAAGATATAAAATTCCCACAAGTCACAGCTCTATCCTCAGCTTCATTAGTTGCTGAAGGTGGTGCTATTGGAGAATCTGACCCAACAAGTGCTTCTGTCACATTAGGTGCGTTCAAATACGCATACTTAGTGCAAGTATCTTCAGAGCTTTTAGCTGATGAAGGCGTTGACATAGAAGCATTCCTTGCAAATGATGCAGGTCGAGCTTTAGGAAATGGTGCAGGTGCAGACTTTGCAACTGCTAATGGTTCATCTAAACCTAATGGAATAATGAACGCTTCCTCAGCAGGAGTCACTTGTGCTAGTGCTACTGCAATAACTTCTGATGAGGTTATTGACTTGATGCACTCAGTCACAGCTCCATATAGAGTGAATTCCCAATTCATAATGAAAGATTCAACTCTAAAAGAAATCAGACAGTTGAAAGATAGCAATAACAACTATCTTTTCCAACAAGGTCTTCAATTTGGTATGCCTGACACTTTGTTAGGTGTTCCTGTATTGACTGACCCAAACATTGAAGCTATTGCAACAGCTAAGAAAGTTATTTCCTATGGAGACCATAGCAAATACTACATTAGAGAAGTTAATGGCATTCAAGTTGATAGGTCTGTTGACTACGCTTTTGCTAACGATTTAGTCACATTCAGGTTCATATATAGAGCTGATGGAGACTTGTTAGATACAAATGCTATCAAGCATATGAAGATGGGCTAGTCCCTTTCATAACCTTCATCAGGCAACTGATGAAAGTCAGAGTCTAGCAATAGACACTGACTAGAACTCTTGGAAGGAGTCCACCTTCTTTCCTTCAACTACTTTCGAGGGTTCTAGTGAGTTAACTGAGGAGATAATAATGAAAATCAAAATGCTCGTGGATATGTCAGGTCTATACAATGGCAAAGACATTCCATCCAAAGGCGAAACTTGGGACACAGACAATGAGAATGCAGTTGACCTAATCAACAAAGGTTGGGCTGAAGCTATCAAGTCTGCTCCTAAGAAAAAGACTGCTTCTACCAAAGCAGGAAAAGAGAAAAGCTAATGCCATATCACTATGGCAAGAAAAAGAAGAAATCTAAATCTAAGAAAAATAGGAAGTAATTTATGATTGGCTATCAAGTAGCTCAAGGAACAGGTCACATCTATAAAGACACTAGAGGAAGAATTGCTGTCAATGCATATGTTGATGGAACTCTAACTGATGCTTCAGGTTCAGTCACTTGCACTGTCACTGATGAATCAGGCACTGTCATTTTGAATGCAGTCACTGCAACAAATGATGGAACAGGTGTTTATTATGTTGACTTAGGAATTTCAAACACAACAGATGTCAACAAACTCTATGCTGTTTGGACAGGGACTTGGGAATCTATATCACAGAAACTAAGAACTAACCACGAGATACTTGGTTTCCCAATATTCACAGAAGCTCAAGCTAGAAGCTTTGATGTTTCTCAACTAACTGCTTCTGATTATTCAGATGCTGACATCTTAGATGAAAGACAAAAAATCACTGACTTGCTTGAACAATGGACAGGTGTGTCTTGGACTCCTCGTTATAACAGAGTGAAGCTTCAAGGCGAAGGAGATAGAATAATCTCCCCTCCTAGTTTTCATATAACAAAAGTTATTTCAGTGACTTCTCTTGGAGAATCTATTGCAACCTCAAATTTTGAGATTGATAACAATGCAGGGTTCATTCATAGAAAAGATGGTTTCTTTCCAACCCCAACAAGTGAGTTTCCACTTCCTGTTGTTATTGAATACGAATATGGGTGGGACTATATCAGAAATGGTGTAGATAGAATTGGACTCAAACTTCTAGTAGATAGAATCGTTGCTTCCAATATTCCTGACAGGGCAACTTCATTCAATGATGAACTTGGAAATATATCACTTGTGACTCAAGGTGGTGGGTTCAAAAATCAAACTCGTATTCCTGAAGTTAATCAATGGATTGATGAGAACTCTGAAAAAGTCTTTGGTATCTAATGGCTATCAATTCAAAAATCAAAGTTCTTAGAGATAATCTAAAGACTCAACTTTCTGCAAGAAGTGGATTATCAGGTGTGGACATATTCAAATTCCCACCTGCTGATGGAGCTCCTAAAACAGAATTCATATTCTTTGGAGATGCTTCTTCAAATATGGACTTTGAAACTTTTGGAAAAACTTATGAAGAAGATTTAGAACTAAGTGTCTTTGTATATTGTTTGAAGCCAGGTGCAGGAGATACAGTTGCAGGTTCAGCTCAAGATAGAGCTTTGACACTTGCTCAAGAAGTTATAGATGAACTAGCTGATGATTCGACAGTTAATAATGCTGTCTTAGTTTCCAAAGTGAGAAATCTCAATCTTGAAAATGGATTATCAGATGAAGGCAGATTCTGTCAGATAGAAATGCAGATTGATGCCACAGCAATATTATCGGAGTAAATAATGGCTAAAAAAAATATCAAATATTTTGCAAAAGTTGATTTGAATATCAAAGACAAGGATTTCAAAGCAGGAGCAGAAATCACTGTCAAACAACCACCTCGTTGGATGATTTTGCAAGAACTAATTGTTCCTGAAGACAAGATAAAAGAAGAGGAAGAATAATGGCATTCATTGCAGGAAAAAACTCAGGTGTTCTGTTTGGAGCATTCGACCTCACAAGTTATTTCAACAGTCTTTCATTTTCAAAAGAGACAAATGCTATATCAACAACAATGTTTGGAGATGACAACGAGTCATATATTTCAGGTATTGAATCAGCATCTCTCGACCTTAGTGGTCTTTTTGATGGTGGGACAGATAGGAATGATGAAGAGCTTTCTAATGCTTTTTCAGTGACTACCTCTACCCCATTATCAGTTTTTCAAAATGGAACGACAGCAGGTCAACCCTGTGTTTTATTGGATTCTAAAATTCAAAACTACACAATAGACTCTTCTGTCAGTGAAGCTGTAGGGGTTTCCTCTAACTTCACAGGAGATAATTTTGGAAGAGGTTTGAGCTTATATGCTCTAACCAACACAAGTGCAACAGCTAACACAACTGCTGTTGACTTTGGTTCATCAACAACTTTTGGTGGACAAGCCTTCCTTCATTGCACAGCTCACAGCTCTGCGAACATTGCAGTCAAATTGCAATCTAGTGCAGATAATGCAAGTTTTGCTGATGTGACTGCAGGAGGGTTCACAGCTATAACAGGAACAACATCAGAGAGAATTGCTCCAACAGGAACTATCAACAGATATGTTCGTTTGGTTATCACTGTCACAAGTGGTTCAGCAACCTTTCAAGTTTCTTTTAGCCCAAACAAGAAGTAATCAATATTCAATATATAGGAGAATAAAATGGCATTTTTAGCAGGAAAAGATTCAGCTATCACAATAGATGGAACTGCACTCACTAGCTTTGTAGATTCAATGTCCCTAAGTCGTGACATAAACACATTAACTGTCACAAGTTTTGGGGATGCAAATGAAGCATTCATAGCAGGAGTTCAAGGATTCAGCATTGATATATCTGGAAGTTTTGATGCGACAGCAGATAATGCGATTGCAGGAATGTTTGATGGTGCTGTAGTAGCTTTTGATTTTAGACCTAATGACACATCAGGTCTTCCAAAATATACAGGCAACGCATTAATAACAAACTACACAATCGACAGCTCAGCAGGAGACAAAGTCAGTTTCTCAGCTTCACTCTTAGTGAGTGGTGCTTTGACTCGTGGCACTGTCTAATCTATGAGCAAAAGGTCGAGACTCAAAGGAAAAATAGAAGGACTTGAAGCTCTTATTGAAGTTTCAGGTGTCGATATTGCAAACCAAATCAAAGCTGTCAAAGCTTTGGGGAAAGAGTCAGTTGACCTTTATAAGCAATTCAACCAAAACTTTGGAAATATTATGGTGGGGAAACTCAAGTCCAAAGTTCCAAAGGGCTCAGGCTCATTAGCCTCAAGCATTCGCTCTGCAAAGCTCCAAGATGGAGTTGTTCTCAGAGTTGGAACGCCCAAGAAGCATCCATATGCAAGATTGGTTGAGTTTGGTGGATATAACCCCTACACGACAACTATAAGAAAATCTGTAGGTTCAAAAAACTTTGGAGCCACTGCAACTCTAAAAGTTAGGAATCCACTATCAAGAAAACTTTGGAAACCTCAAAGAAAAGAAGGATATTTCTTTTATCCAACTTTGAAAGAAGAGCTTCCTAAGTTTCAAGCAGACTACATAAAAGAATTAGATAAGTTCGTGGACAGTCTCTATGGCAGAGCACAAGCTTCACGACTGAAATAAGAGGACATATGTCAGAAGAACAAAATAATGAATATCCAATCATTGTGATTGGTGACAAACAATATCTGATGGATTATTCAGATATAACAGGTCTTGAGTGGAAAGAAATCAAGAAGCTCACAGGTCTGAACGCTATGGAGGCTATAGGTCAAGCTTCAATGCTTGACTTTGATGCTCTTGGTGCAATCGTTTTCATATTTGCAAAAAGAGAAGATAAGAATATCAAATTGAATGATGTTCTTGCTCAACTCAATATCAATTCTGTGAAAACACAAGAAGAACTAGATGGAGAAATCCCAAAAGCCTAAGGGCAGAGTGGAGAAAAAGTCTCCCTGCCCTAACTCACTTTTATGGAATCAAACCATATGAGTTGGAGCTATACAGTTATGGAGAGCTTCAAGAATATTCAAAGCAATTAGAACACATCATAAGGATTAGAAGAAATGGCTAAAAGAGGAAGAACCCCAATTCAACTTTCGTTGGCACTCAATACAGAGAGACTTGATAGAGGTGTCAAACAAGCACAGACACAACTCAACAAGCTCAAAGGTGTTGGAGATGTAGCAAGTGCAGGAATGAAAGGTCTTGGAAAAGGAATGGGTGTTGCCCTAAAAGGTGCAACAGCTTTAGGTGCAGGTGTAGCTGTAGCAGGAGCAAAACTTCTTGAATTAGGTTCTGATGCTGAAGAAAGTGCAAACGCTTTCCAAGTGACATTCAAAGATGCTGAAAAATCATTAGGTTCATTCGTTGATGACTTTGCAAACAAAGCAGGTTTCACAACAGCAGAACTTCAACAGCTTTTATCATTCACAGGTGGTGTGACTAACGCTATGGGAGCAACTGCAGAGGAATCAGCAGAGCTTTCAAAAACTGTTGCAGAACTCGCAGGAGATATTGGTTCTCTAAAAAATATTCCTGCTGAACAAGCTGTTCGAGCTATGACTTCTGCTTTGACAGGAGAAAGAGAGTCTCTGAAGTCTCTTGGAATAGTTATCAAACAGACTGATGTTGACCAAAAAGCTTTGGAGATGACAAACAAATCCTCAGTGAAGGAACTCACGAACCTTGAGAAGGCACAGGCAACTGTGGCTCTTATAACTGAAGCTTCTTCAGATGCTATTGGAGACTTAGACAACACACAAGATTCTTTTGCTAATACAACTAGAAGATTGAAAGCAGAACTCAGAGAAACAGGATTGGAAATGGGTCAAGAGCTCCTTCCTGCTGTTTCAGGTGTATTGCCATTAATTTCTAAATTAGCTCAAGATATTCTTCCATTATTGACAGAAGCATTTTCAAAAGGTGTTGTTGCTGTTCAAGAATTCTTAGACAAGTTTGGAGATGATATTCTTGCAGGACTAAAGAAATCATTTCAACTGTTCCAGGACTTAGGAACAATCTTCTTTCATATGGTTGGAAAATTTATAGACTTTATAAAAAGTTCTGAAATCTTATCAGCAATCTTCAACAAGCTTGGTGGAGAAACTGAAGGTCTTATGGACAAGATTCATAATTATGCAGAGTCCATTCGTGAAGTTAATGATGAAGAAAAGAGACTCAACAAAAGGCGTGATGAAAGCCAAGAGAAATATAAATCTCAAGGAGAAGCTGTTGATGATACTGCAGACAGTGTTGATAATCTGACTGATATAACCAAAGATTCAACAGATGCAATCGAAGACAATACTGATGCTTTAGATGACCAAGAGGATTCTCTAGAGTTATCAGCTTTAGAATTTGATAAATACACAGGTGCTATTCAATCTGCTCTTAGTGCAATGAAGACTCTCACAGGTATTCAGGAAAAAGGCAAAAGAGAAGAAGAACGACTCGAAGAAGCTACCTCTGAACTTGAGGAATCAAATATTGCTGTAGCTCAGGCACAACAACATCTTGCCAAGATGCAAGAGAGAGCAACTGCAACTCAGAAAATTGGAACTTTAGTTTCTGAAGAAGAAGAACTTGCAATCTTAGGATTGAGAAAAGAAGTTGAAGCTCTGACTGATGCTCAGGATGGTTCTAGAGAAAAGGAACTAGAACTTATTATTGCTAAGAGAGAATTAGCAGAGGCTACATCCCAAGCAACAGAAGTTGACAAAATCCATTTTGATTTCTTGAAAAAAGTTGAGGAAGCTGAAGAAGATTTAGCCAAAGCTGTAGAAGACCAAAAGAAAGCTCGTGAAGAACAGATTCAAGCTAAGGAAGATTTAGCCAAAGCTACTGAAGTCACTGCTGAAGCAATATTGTCTGAAGCTCTTGCTGTTCAAAAACTAGAAGAAGCTTTTGGTCAATTTAGTGGTGGAACCTTTCAAGCTACATTAGAAAAATTAGCTGAAATAACAGGAAAGAAAATTGATGAAATATCTACTGCTTTTGCAAATGCAGGACTGACAGCAGATTCATTCACAGCTCCATCAGGTGGTGGAACAACTGTTGAACCTCCTCCAACTTTGGAAGGTTTAGCAAGTGATACATCAGGTGGCACAGGAAATGGTGGAGGCAATGGTGCTAGTCAACCTGTCAAGATATTCACAACTTTGAATATTGATGGACAAAGATTTGAACAGGTCACTCAAGATGCTGTTATTAATCTTCAGAAACAAGGCAAGAAGATACTGATATGAGCGTTGCATTCAACTCAGATGTCAATATCACAGTTGAAATTGCTTTCGACTCAAACCCACTAGATACATCTCAAACTTATACAGATGTTTC
>TARA_B100001113_G_scaffold220436_1_pt1 | contig 14289 bp, 15 predicted proteins | sample TARA_B100001113 | Tara Oceans TARA_B100001113 (sample SAMEA2622402) | marine metagenome | biome: marine biome (ENVO:00000447); feature: deep chlorophyll maximum layer (ENVO:xxxxxxxx); material: "saline water (ENVO:00002010), including plankton (ENVO:xxxxxxxx)" | depth 50 m | reverse complement strand
ATGAAGCAACGTTCCTGTCAAGTTCTCGTCATCGGCGCTGGCCCAGGTGGCTACGTCGCCGCCATCCGTGCCGGCCAACTCGGCCTCGACACCGTCATCGTCGAAGGTGAGCGCTCCGGTGGCACCTGCCTCATCCGCGGATGCATTCCCTCGAAGGCGATGATCAACGTCGCACAAACCGTCGACAAATTGGCCAAATACGCCAAGAAAGGCGGCCATCAAGGCATCAGCTTACCGTCTCCTGCGGAAGTCGATATGGCCGGTGTGGTCGCGTGGAAGGACGGCATTGTCGACCGCCTGAACAAGGGCGTTGAGACGCTGCTCAGCAAGGCAGGCGTCGAAATCGTCCACGGCTGGGCGGAATTCCAAGACGCGAAGTCCGTTCGCGTTGGCGAAGGCGACGACGCGATGGTCATCACCGCAGAACACGTCATCCTCGCCACCGGAAGCGTGCCCATCGAACTGCCTTTCATGCCCTTTAGCGACCATGTGATATCCTCACGTGGCGCCCTAGATCTGACGGACATCCCCAAGCATTTGGTGGTCGTCGGTGGCGGCTACATCGGACTCGAACTCGGCATCACGTATCGGATGCTGGGCAGCGAAGTGACCGTGGTCGAAGCCATGGACAGCGTGCTGCCCATCTTCGACAAGGAACTCCGACGCCCCCTCGAATTGGCCCTCAAGAAATCGAAGGTCAAGGTCATCACAGGCGTCTTCGCCAAGGGCGTCGAAGAAGGAAAAGACGGGATCAACCTGCTCTATAGCCCGAAGGACGCCAAGGACGGCGCCGAGCCCGAACGCCTCCCCTGTGACAAGGTTCTCGTGACCGTCGGCCGCAAGCCGAACAGCGCGGCCCTCGGACCGACCGGTGTGGCGCTCGACGAGCGCGGCTTCGTCAAAGTCGACCAAGGCTGCCGTACGAACATGCGCGGCGTCTACGCCATCGGCGACGTCTCCGCCATGGGTGAGATGTTGGCCCACACCGCCTCCTTCCAAGGAGAAATGGTCGCCGAGATCATCGCCGGAAAGAACCGTGCCTACGACCCCGTTGGCGTCCCCGCCATCGTGTTCACCGAGCCTGAAATCGTCAGTGTGGGCCTGTCCCCCGACGAAGCCAAGGCCGCTGGGCACCCGGTCATCGTTGGCAAGTTCCCCTTGGCCGCCAACGGCCGCTCCCTGACCATGGAGGCTGAGAAGACGGGAGGATTCATTCGCGTCGTGGCCCGAGAAGACGACCATCGGGTCTTGGGCATCCAAGGCGTGGGCACCCACATTTCCGAACTGGTGGGTGAATGGACGCTCGCCCTAGAGATGGGCGCGGTCCTCGAGGACCTTGCGGGTACCATCCACGCTCACCCCACGATGACCGAAATGACCCATGAAGCCGTGCTGGCTTCCTTGGGCCACGCCATCCACGTGACCAACTGAGCCTCAGACACCTCTTCTTGAAGGAGGACGCATCCGCACATCCATGGGCCTGGTGCAACGCGTCTTTGCTCCAATCCCAGACCATGAAGGCCGAGGGACGCCAAGTTTGGCCGCGCGATGGTGGCTTTGGATTGTGCTTGTCCCCACTGCACTGTGGGCATGGAGTGCCAGCGACAGCGCCATCGTCCCCACTTTGGTCGTCACCACACTCGTGGCTACGCTGGCCTTGCCTGTTGGATGGTGGCTCTTGTCCTTGATCGCCGACGCCGTGGCCAAGCGAGCGTGACGCGCTCAGACCGTCATCGTCCACGACGTGTTGGGCTTGTGCCAATCGCGGGCCTGGTCGGTTTCCAAACGAAGGCGGAGAATTTGACCGTCCTCAAGGTCGACTTCACCAAGTTCGAACGCGATGACCAACTCGTTCTCACGGAAGGTCGCATCATGAAGCTCCTGTTGTTCGATCACATCCCCGCCCTCAACGCGCTCGAGAAGCACACGAACGTGGCATTCCTGCAGAGGGTTGCGCAGGCTGCATGATTCGCTGCTTCCATCGTGGGCAACACGGACCTCACCGGTCACCAACACGGGTGCTTCGATGACCTGGAGGTCGATCAGCGTGGACTTTCCAGTGGGTGCGCAGGTGCACTCCATGTTGTCGGATTCAACCTCGCCTTCGAGATCAACGCGCACCTCAACTGCTGCTTCATCAACGCCATTGGGACCGACGGTGCTCACGCGCACCGTGTGCAAGCCAGCGGCATCGAAGGCGTGACTCACTGTGCCTCCGTTCGCAGTGGAACCGTCGCCAAAGTCCCACGTGACCAAGGCCTCGCCGTTGACGCCAACGGCGCTGAAGGTGAAGTTGTGAAGCAACCATGCGACTTCGGGACGCTCCTCGTTGTCGCCATCGTCCACTTCCACCATGACGTAGCGGTTGACCCCTGCGACCTCGGACGCATCGATGCTCAGCGGAACATCCGGCGAACGGGCGTTGCTGACGTTTGCTTGTAGGAGCGCACCGCTACCGAGCCCAACAAAGAGGACCGCCACAAGGAGAGGCATGAGGACCCTTGGCCCAAGCGAAGCACTCGACATCATGAGTGAATAGAAGACCCTGAGTGTATGAAGCGTTGTTCAAACGTGGTGGCCATGATCATGCCCATGGCACGCCGCTGTGACCGATGTTCATCACCCATTGCGGGGTCAAGTTGCCACCGATGTGGATCCCGTCAACGCAGCATGACGTGCAGCGTATGCGGTCGAAGGGTTGGAGGCGACGCCATCCGTGAAGGAAGGCGAAGCGTACGATGCCGCCGCTGCCGTTGAGCCGCTTCAGCTGCCACACATCAGGCAGTCGTCGGGTGCATCAAGGCTGCACGCGATGGCGTCCATGCTTTCGACTTCCTCAGCACGCTGCTGGAGACCGCTGACTGTTTGGTCTTCGGTCGTCTTCTGCTCGACAGTGAACTGAATGGCGTCCGCAGCGGCCTTGGTTCGGAGGTAGTACATTCCGGTCTTGAGACCGAGGCGCCATCCGGCGAAGTGCATCGAGGTGACTTTGGCCGGGTTGGCGTCGACCATGTGGATGTTGAGCGACTGGCTCTGATCAATGTAGGCACCGCGGTCTGCAGCGAGTTGAAGCACGCGCTTCTGCTTGATTTCCCAGGTGGTCTTGTACTTCTCACGCAGGTGCTCGGGAATGGTCGGGATGCCCTGGATGGAACCCTTGTGACGGAGAATCTCGTCCTTCATTCCGACGCTCCACAGGTTTAGTGCGATGAGGTCGCGAACGAGGTGCTTGTTGAGCACGATGAACTCACCCGAGAGGGTGCGACGCACGTAGAGGTTGGAGGTGAAGGGCTCGAAGCACTCGTTGTTGCCAAGGATCTGGCTGGTGGACGCGGTGGGCATTGGGGCGACCATGAGCGAGTTGCGCATGCCGTGCTGAACGATCTCGTCCTTGAGCTGGTCCCAGTCCCAACGACCGCTGTGTTCGTTCATGCCCCAGAGGTCGAACTGCAACTTGCCTTCGCTTGCCGGGGAACCAGCGAAGCTCGAGTACGGTCCTTCCGCCTTGGCCGCGTCCAAAGACGCGCAGCACGCAGCATAGTAGATGGTCTCGAAAATCTCCTTGTTGAGTTGGCGAGCCGCATCGCTTTCGAACGCCAAGTCGAGCATGGCGAAGGTGTCGGCCAAGCCCTGCACGCCAAGACCAATGGGTCGATGGCGCATGTTCGAGTTGTAGGCTTCCACGACAGGGTAGTAGTTCACGTCAATGACACGGTTCAGGTTGCCCGTCGCGTGATAGGTGACATCGTAGAGGAGGTTGTGGTCAAAGACGCCCTGCTCCATGTTCACGAAGCGTGGCAGAGCGATGGACGCGAGGTTGCACACGGCCACCTCGTCCTTCGCGGTGTACTCCATGATTTCCGTGCAGAGGTTTGAGGAGCGGATTGTTCCGAGGTTCTGCTGATTGGACTTGGTGTTCGCAGCGTCCTTGTAGAGCATGTAGGGTGTTCCCGTCTCAATCTGCGCCTCGACGATCTTGTCCCACACGTGGCGGGCGGGCATCGTCCTGCGGGCCAGCCCCTTGACTTCGTAAGAGGCGTAAAGCGCCTCAAACTCCGCACCGTGAACATCCTGCAAGCCAGGGCATTCGTTGGGACAGAAGAAGGACCAGTCGCCGTCGGATTCAACGCGCTTCATGAAGAGGTCGGGAGTCCACATGGCGTAGAAGAGGTCGCGAGCGCGCATCTCTTCCTTGCCGTGGTTCTTGCGAAGGTCGAGGAATTCGAGCACGTCGGGGTGCCATGGTTCGAGGTAGATGGCGATGGAACCCTTGCGCTTGCCACCGCCCTGATCGACGTAGCGGGCCGTGTCGTTGAAGACACGGAGCATGGGGACGATGCCGTTGGATGCCCCGTTGGTCCCCTTGATGTAGGAACCCTTGGCACGAACGTGGTGGATGGACAAACCGATGCCACCGGCGGACTTGGAAATCATCGCGCACTGCTTGAGCGTGTCGTAAATGCCGTCCAGGGAGTCGTCCTGCATGGTCAGGAGGAAGCACGAGGACATCTGCGGCATCGGCGTGCCGGAGTTAAACAACGTCGGCGTCGCGTGCGTGAAGTAGCCCTTCGACATCAGGTCGTACGTGCGCAGTGCGCGGTCGATGTTCTCGTGGTGGATGCCCACGGCGACGCGCATCAGCATGTGTTGAGGACGTTCTGCGACTTCTCCGTTCAGGCGAAGCAGGTAGGAGCGTTCTAGGGTCTTGAAACCGAAGTAGTCGTAGTTGTGATCGCGGCTGTAATCGATGTGCCCGTTGATACGCTCGGCGTTGGCCATGATGATGGCGTGAACCTCTTCAGAAATGAGGGGGGCATGCTTGCCAGACTCCGGGTCAACGAAGGTCCGAAGGTCGTCGATGACGGCCGAGAAGTCGTCCTTGGTGGAGCGGTGCAGATCGTCGATGCAGATGCGGGCTGCCAGGCGAGAATAGTCGGGATGGTGGGAGGCCAGCGCCGCGGCGGTCTCAGCCGCAAGCTGATCGAGTTCGCTGGTCTTGACGCCGTCATAGAGGCCTTCGATGGTGGTCTTGGTGACGAGATGGACGTCCACCCAATCGCTGTCCAGACCCTCTGCGAGAGCCTCCAGCTTTTCCTTGATTGCGTCGAAGCGAACGTCTTCCCGTTCACCATTTCTGTTGATGACCTGCATTGCCATTTTTGACCCTCCATTCCGTTATACAAGTGAGCAGCAAAATTTCCATCACTGAAGACGGCTCAAAAGTCTTCGTCTATCGAGAAGCGTTGTTGGACGGCCCCGAGGGTGCTGTCCATCACGCCGGCCTTCTGGTACTCACCGACGCGCTTTTCGAAGAAGTTCGTCTTCCCTTGCATGGAGATCATCTCCATCCATGGGAACGGGTTTTCAACATTGTAGATTTTCGAAACGCCAAACGCAACCAGCAACCTGTCTGCCACGAATTCGATGTATTGCTTCATGTGGTCGGCGTTCATGCCGATGAGACGAACTGGAAGCGCCGAGGTGACGAATTCCGTTTCGATTTTGACCGCTTCCGAAATAATCCTGTGAATGACGTTCTCGGGAGTGGGGCGCTCGAGCTTCTCGTGCAGCAAGCACGCAAAGTCGCAGTGAAGACCTTCATCCCGCGAGATCAACTCGTTGGAGAAAGTCAGACCGGGCATGAGACCTCGCTTTTTGAGCCAGAAAATAGCGCAGAAAGATCCTGAAAAGAAGATGCCTTCAACAGCAGCGAATGCGACCAATCTTTCGGGGAAGGATGCGCGCTTTTGATCGAGCCAGCGCAAGGCCCAGTTGCCTTTCTTTTTCACAGAAGGCACTGTCTCAAGCGCCTTGAACAGGTGGTCTTTCTCGTTCGGGTCCTTGATGTATGTATCAATGAGGAGTGAGTATGTCTCAGCGTGAATGTTCTCCATCATAATCTGGAAACCATAGAACGTTCGAGCTTCTGCCCACTGCACTTCGTTGGCAAAGTTCACGACGAGATTTTCGTTCACGATTCCATCTGATGCTGCAAAGAATGCCAACACATGCTTCAGGAAATGCTGCTCGTCATGTGTCAGTGACTCCCAATCCTTTGCATCCTCTGCCAGGTCGATCTCTTCTGCGGTCCAGAAGGATGCTGCATGCATCTTGTACATCTCCCAGATGTCCGAATGCTGGATGGGGAAGAGGACAAAGCGATCGAGGTTTTCAACCAACATTGGTTCAATGAACTCCTCTGAGAGGTCGAGATCAAAGCCGTCATTTGCTGTTCGTTCGATGACCATGATGTGCTCCCCCTGTTTCCGATGCGCGACGGCTTTCTTCCCCCGCCATGGAGGGCCTATAACCATCGCGGGTCGGACTCCAAGAGCGGAGCCTCGTTCGCGACGGTCGGCCCGGTGTGCGGGAGTCTCTCCTCCAGACTCGGAGGCTTATGAGGATGGTCCAGACCCCATGCTGAACTTGAAAATTAACAAAGCGAAATCACCGGCTTTCAACCCCTTGATTTCCACTGGAAAACCCTCGACAAATTGAATGTCCTCCCGCAGAATTTCAGACCATGCACGGATTGCGGGTGGACCTTCGGATGGCGCGACTCGACGAGCGGGCCATGATCCCCGTGCGGGCCACGCACGCCTCAGCGGGCATGGACCTTCATGCTCTGGAGCGCACTGAAGTGACGCGCGGAGAAGCCACCTTGGTCCGCACGGGGCTGGCCATGGCCCTTCCTGCAGGATGGGAAGCACAGATCCGGTGCCGCTCTTCCCTCGGCCGCAAGGGCCTCATCATGCCAAACGGCCTAGGCACCATCGACGCCGATTACCGTGGCGAACTGATGGTGATGATGACCTGGATCGGCGAAGGCCCTTCCTACGTTCTTGAGGCCGGAGAGCGCGTGGCGCAACTCCTCGTCGCCCCCGTCCCTGAGGTGAACGTGGTGGCGTGCAGCTTCGAGGACCTAGGCGAAACCGAGCGTGGCGAGGGGGGCTTCGGGTCCTCCGGGCGGTTCTGAGGGAGCATCGTGCGCACCATCGACATCCTCCATCTCGAGGTGACCCCGTGGGAGGTTACCGATGCCTCGATGCGTGAGCATCAGCAGGAGCGCATCAGAGGGGAACGGGAAGACTTGATCATTTTCGTGGAACACCCAGAGGTAGTCACAGTGGGGCCGCGTGCCCGAAACGAAGGCCAAGCACCCCCGCCAGGTTACGCCACAGCGAGCACGGACCGAGGCGGTGGGTTGACTTGGCATGGACCAGGACAATTGGTGGTTTATCCCATCGTGCATTGGAACTTGGAGGGCGAAGCGAACGTGGCGGCCATCATCCACTGCTTGGAAGGGTGGGTCATCGCCGCGCTCGCCGAACTTGGCATCGAAGCCCACAGGGACGACCGCATGCAGGGCGTCTGGGTCGATGGACGCAAGGTCTGCTCGATTGGGCTCTCCTTCCTAAGATGGGTAAGCAGGCACGGGTTGACCGTGAACCTCGACACCCCTGCTGGACGTGTCGAAGCCTTGGCCGGTTGCGGGCTGCGCCCTGACATGACCACCTCGCTCAGTGCGTTGGGCCACGACGTTGAGCGAGCGACATTGGTGGATGCGATGCTCCGCACGGCCGCGCAGTCCCTCAACCGTGAGCCAAACCTCTGACGGAAGGTTGGGACAAGGGTTGAAGTGGCCGAGCACTGACCAAAGCACGTGACAGGAGAGATTGTCGTCTGCATCAGCGGCGCTTCTGGCGCCGCCTATGGCGTCCGCTTGCTGGAGTGCCTGGTCGATGCCGGCCGCTCCGTGCGGCTTGTGGCCACGGACTCCGCACGGCTGACACTCAAGCACGAGTGCGACACGACCCCAGAGGCGGTCGCTGAACGGCTTGGCCTCACCCTTGAGGACGCCGGAAACGTCGGTGCGAAGTCCGCTTCTGGTTCAGCCAAGATTGACGCCGTCGTGATTTGCCCCTGCTCAGGCACCACCATTGGCAAGCTTGCGGCGGGCATTTCGGACAACCTTGTGACCCGTTCCGGCATCGTGGCGATGAAGGAAAACCGGCCACTGGTCATCGTTCCGCGTGAAACGCCCTTGGCCACCGTGCACCTAGAGAACCTTGCAAAGTTGTCAGGCTGGGGCGTTGTGGTGCTTCCCGCCATGCCCGGCTTCTACACCCATCCGACGTCCATTGAGGACATGGTGGACTTCATCGTCGCCCGCATCCTCGACCAAATCAACGTCGAGCACCGCCTTGGTCAGCGTTGGACGGGCGAGGAAATCTGATCCGACCACGCTGTTCGGAAAATGCGCACAGCCCGCGAACAATGCACCACCGCCTTGATGAAGGCCCGAGGCCACCAGCAGGCATGGATGAGGACCTCTCGGTGCTCAACGTGGCCGAATTGAAGGCGATGTTGCGCGAACGAGGCTTGCCCGTGTCGGGCCGAAAGCAAGAGTTGCTAGATCGCCTCAGCAACGCCGCCGTCGCCTCTCCGTCACGAGCGGTGGTCGACATCGACCCGGCCCTGGAGGCCGTCGACCCGGCCGTAGTCATGGATGCCTTGCCCACCGAAACCGGAGGCCTGCAGGCCTTCATGCGCCGCGAGGGGCCAATGGGCGTCCCAGTTGCGGGCTTCGTGGCCGTGGGCATCGCCGCCATGTTGCTGACGGTGGTCCTCTTCACGACCGGCGTCATCGGCGGCGGCAAGGAGCCAAACTGGCAACTCATCGACTACGATCCAAACCAGACCGAAGCCTACGCCAACGGACTGCTGGCGCTCGGACACCCAGAATGGGAGGGTCGCATGTCCGGTACGCCCGAAGAGCATGCAGCCGCACAGAGCATCCTCGACAACCTCACAGAAATGGGCTACACGCCTCAAATGAATTCCTACCCAGTGGACATGTTCAGCGTCAACGCCGAACCGTCGTTGCGAATGTGCCCACCCGGCGCCAACCCCTTGGTCCAGCCGTGCGGTTTCGGCGACCTGGGCTCAGAAGGCCGAATCGTCACGTTCCAGCATCGCGTGGATTACGTGATTCAGGGATTCTCAGGGTCCATTGACGCACAATTCGACATGAACATGCCCTTGGTGGACCTTGGCGACGGTTCCGACGACGGCGCATGGTCCTCGGCAGGTGGTGCAGTGGGCATCGTCGACAGCGGTGGAACCACGGGCGGCAACACCGCCCTGATGACCAAGGCCATCCAGAACGACTTGGCCGGCCTTATCCGCATCAACACCGCCTCAAATTGCGGACTGATTGAGTCAGACGATTGCGTGCCGATCTTCAAGACGGTCCTCATCGACGACGTCAAGGCGGCAAACGGTGGCTCCGTGCCCGACATCGCCTTCATCGCCGTCTCCAACAACACAGGACAGCAGATGCGCCAGTTGGCCGAAGACGGTGCACGGCTGGAAATGGTCGTTGACGTCACGAACGACGGCCAACTCGAGGTGAAAGTGCCTTGCGGCACCATGGCGGGGGCCTCATCCGAAGTGGTCATCGTCGGTGCTCACCACGACACGGTCTACCACAGCCCTGGAGCCGTGGACGACACCTCTGGGACGGCCAGCGTGCTTGAGATGGCGCGTCAAATCGCCAAGATCGCCGAAACCGAAGGGACCCCCGAACGCACCCTGCGCTTTTGCACATGGGGTGGAGAAGAGGAGGGCCTGTTCGGCTCCAAAGCCTACGTGCAAGCCAACGGCCAGATGTTGGCCAGCAACCTGCGCCTTTACATCAACCTCGACATGAACCACGTGGACATCGATTCAAGCCGCGGCAACAGCATCTCGATGTTCAGCAACAACGCCGAAGATCTCGAGAACATTCAGGCCATTTACGCCCTCTACCAAACCGAGCGCTCCGACGTGTCTGAACGCTACGACGTGCGTTTTACCTTGCTTGACGGCGCGCAAGGCTCCGACACCGGGATGCCCTACAACTCGGACCACGGTCCCTTCGTGTACGATCTGCCCGGAGGAGCAGAAGGAGACGCCATCGTGTGCTACGGCAGCGGCTCATACGAGTACCACACCTACGCCGACGACATGTCCCGCTTCAACGCGGAGTCGCTTGGCGTTTCCGTGACGGTGTACGGCACCTACCTCCGCTGGCTCGCGTGGGGCTGAGCGGCACGGTCTTAGGTGGCCGCCTCAGGGTCCGACTCATGCCGCCCCGTCGTGCCCATGCGTCGCACATTCTTGTCGATTCGAAGGCCGAAGCCCTGCAGATACGGGAGAAGTGCACGTCCCTGAAGGCCTTCCAGAAGATGGCTCGGAAGAAGTCCAGTTGCCCCTCAAAGGGAAACAACGGAGACCTCGGATGGTTCCGCAACGGCCAGATGGTCCGCCCCTTCGACACCGCCGTCTGGAGCATGCCGGTGGGTGAAGTCTCCGACCCAGTCCGCACCGAATTCGGATGGCACCTCATCTGGGTCCACGAAAAGGACGAACCCTGAGGTGAGCACGTGGCCTACACCATCGGGCTCCAAGGGTACGAAGTTCACGCAGCTCACGGCTGGTTCGACCACGAACTCGAGGGCTTGCAACCCTTCGTGGTTGACGTGACCGTGGTGACCGGCAGCGCCGGTGCCACCCAACTCGACGCCACGGTCAATTACGCGGACCTGCAAGGCGCAGTGGACGCCGTGTTGCTCGAATCGGAACAACCGTACCGCCTGCTCGAGGCCATGGTGGACGCGATCCTCGACCGACTCATGGCCACGCCAGGAGTAGCCAAGGCCACCGTGCGCATCGCTAAGCCCGAAGCGCCGCTTCCGCATCCGGGCGGATGCCCATGGGTCGAGGCTTCACGCCCCACAGAGGCGGAGCCTTGATGCGGCGCGTCGACGGACACCACGCATGGACGAGGCGTCGGTCAAGCGCGTCTACGTGCCCTCGGTCATCGAGGAGGAACAGGGGCCAATCGGCTTGGGTTGCTTCTCAGAGGAAGCGACCGCATGGCGTGTGCTTCGCGCCTTCCTGCGGAAGACCGAACGCATGCGACTTGAACGCGCCAGCGTCGTGGCCTGGGACGTCGACGTCATCGGCGAAGACGGCATGACCGAACTCGCACATCTCCAGGTCCGCGATTGCCCCGTGTGCCGGCGCAGGACCATGTGGGTGGACCTGCACCAATTCAGCGCCTTGTGCTACGGTTCAGCCTGCGAGGCGTGGGTCGAAGAACACCCGACGGAGAAGGACACGGTCGACTGCGGCTGGCCGCAAACCCGCTTCTTCCAGCGATGCGAAACGGCGGAGGAGGCGTTCGAGGTGCTTTCTGGTTTGGGTGCGGACATCCATGCCCACGAAGAAAACAAGCAAGGGGAAGCCGAAGCCGCCTTGCGCCATGATTCACTGGAGTGATCCAGCCTATGCCACCCACCTCGATTCACAACGGGAATTCTCTGATCCTGTTCCACTTTGTGATGTGGAACATGCTCGGTGGGATGTTTCTGGCGGGCGTGGTGTTCGTTGTCCTCGGATTTACCACGGCCATGGACCCACTGGTGCTCGCGTCCATGGACCAGGGGGCGGTGGTCGAAGGTGCGCTAATCATCGTGGCAGCCGTCGTCGCGGGCATCACGTCCCCATTTTGGATTGGTCAATTTATCCAAAGCCCAGTGAAGTTTCTCGTCAACGAGGACTGGATTCAGACCGTCCATCCGGGTGGAATGTTGTCAAAATCACCGAAATACATTGACACCCACCTGCTCAACGAGGTGGTGCACATCGAACTCAACGAAGTGGTGACGCGTGGCGATGAAAATCAAGAGATCAAAACCTATTCTGCCCGCTTGATGAAGAGCGACGGTTCGGACGTCGGAACGCTTACCAAGATTGCGAACGCCACGGTTGCAGAGCAGATTGCACATGTGGCAAAACTCGAATTGGCAAAGACATTCAAGATTCCACAAGGGCGCCAATCACGCAATGCTGACCCAGAGCAACAGCAGCAGGACAGTTGAAACAGCCAAGGAAAGCAGCCCACCAATCATCAGCGGCACCCGCGCCGTGACGTATCCATAGAGACCGAAGGCAAGGGCCACCACAGGCCAAGCCAACGAGAAGACAAACGACCAGCCCAGCGCCACCCATCCATCTTCCACGACGATTAACGTGATGACGATGCCAAGGAAGGCGATGAGGAAGGGAACCAAGCCGCCGATCCACAATCCCCGCTCAGCCAAGAGATCAAGAGGAACAAAATCATCTGAGCCCAATTCAAATTGCTCGTGGCACAGTGGGCAAACGAAGGTTCCAGCACCATTCGTCCCCAAATTGACCCTGCCGCCGCAATGGGGGCAATCGACTTCGACCTCGACCTCCACCATGTCATCACACAAACGACGCTGGACATGAAACCCTCAGTCGTCCGAACCGCGGCGCGGGCTGGGTCGTACAAAACTAAACATCGCCTTCATCAGGGGCTTGCATGGTGGACTTTGATTTGAGTGAGGAGCAAGAAATGCTGGCAGAACTCGCCAAAGATTTCGCAGATCAAGAACTGATTCCGAATGCTGAACACTGGGATCGAAACGGTATTTTCCCAGAAGAGGCGATCCAAAAGGCCCGAGAATTGGGATTGCTCAATTGCACAATACCCGCTGCATATGGCGGCCTTGGATTGTCCTTTCTTGATGAAGCGATCATCAACGAAGAATTCGGCCGAGGCGACCCCGGGTTTGCAACGATTACAGGCGTGACAATGCTCGCCTGTCACCCGATCATCTACGGAGGAACAGAAGCACAAAAATTGGAATTTTTAGGTCGGGTTTGCAACGGTGAAATCTCTGCATATTGCGTGACAGAACCTGGTGCCGGTTCGGACGTTCGTGCCATCACAACAACCGCCACATTGGACGGCGAACATTACGTCTTGAACGGTTCAAAGATGTGGATTGGCGGTGCAGGTCATGCGAATTGGTTCTATGTCCTCGCCAAAACCAGCGATTCCGACTCGTACGATTCGCTCAGTGGTTTCCTCGTCGAGGCGGACGCGGCCGGACTGGAAGTTGGGAAAAAAGAAGAGAAAATGGGTCAACGATCGTCCGACACCCGGTCGGTGACCTTCCACGATGTTCACGTGCCAAAGGCGAACCTTGTTGGGGGGAAAGAAGGGGACGGCTGGCTTCAAGCGATGGTCGCCTTCGACCGCTCTCGACCGATGCTTGCAGCGCATGCACTCGGGAACGCGAGAGGAGCCATGGAAGAAGCGTGGAGGTACGCGAATGAACGGCGAACCTTTGGCAAATCCATCTTTGAGCATCAATCCATTTCCTTCATGTTGGCTGACATGAGCACCAAAATCGAAGGAGCACGACTGCTCGCACACAAGGCGGCCCATTTGCTGGACAAGGGCGAGCGGGCGACGCTTGCGTCCGCTCATGCAAAGCGGTATGCCGCGGACATAGGAATGGAGATCACCACGGATTCCGTGCAAATTTTTGGAGGGTACGGGTACTCGGAAGAGTTCCCCGCAGCCAGGCGGATGAGAGGCGCAAAAATCTACCAAATCTTTGGAGGCACGAGCCAAATCCAACGCTTGATCATCGGGAGAGAGCTCAACAAAGGGTACCAGTGACGGGGAGCAGATTCCCTCTATCACCAAGCCTGCATGGGACGACATGAATAAAAAAATCCAGCACAATCATGATATGTTCACGGCATGAGTACTTTTCATGCAGCAAATCAGTGACGACGGCAAGTGGATGTGGAATGGGACAGAGTGGGTTCCATACGAAGCTCCTGATGAAAATCCGGAACCTGCAGCAGTCGATGCTCCTGCTGAGGCCGAACCCAGCGTCGCTCAGGAACCCGTGCAAGACATGCCTGCCATGGTCCAAAACCCAACGCTCACCGACGGCGCTTGGGCCATTCAAACCGCAGAATACGGATTGTTTTTCACAAAACTCCTCGGATTCCTGTTGAAGATCATCACCCTCGGTTTTGGGTTACCCTGGGCAAAATGCATGGTCATCAACAAGTGGTCGAAGAACGTTCGAATTGACGGTCGAAGGATCCAGTTTACCGGCACTCCGATGGGGTTGTTTGGAATCTGGGTGAAGATTTGTGTGCTGAGCATCATCACGCTCACGTTGTATTACTGGTTTGCCGGATACAAGCAGGTGGCCAAGTACATCGACAGCCACATCACTTGGGCCTGAAGCCACATGCATCACGTCTGTGCCGTACAGAATTGAACGATTGAATGGATGGCATGTCGGTCAACCGAACGGCATGACTCCGAAATATCCGTTAATCCGATTTCTAGTGGTCAATTATGGCGGGTGACCAGCGGCACCTCCACGACCCCGAAAAAGCGGCTGA
>TARA_B100001113_G_scaffold353607_1_pt1 | contig 14290 bp, 14 predicted proteins | sample TARA_B100001113 | Tara Oceans TARA_B100001113 (sample SAMEA2622402) | marine metagenome | biome: marine biome (ENVO:00000447); feature: deep chlorophyll maximum layer (ENVO:xxxxxxxx); material: "saline water (ENVO:00002010), including plankton (ENVO:xxxxxxxx)" | depth 50 m | reverse complement strand
AAATAAGATTAGAAGTAAATTGAAAAATATAGTAGATCCAATTATAAATGAGCGCATAAATCCTTATGTTCGAATGGTATATCCAAGTGATGATAAAGAGCATGATTGTACAGCATGTTATTGTTTTATAAGAAAATATAAACCAAATGAGAGAGTAACCCATGCAACTCATAGAGATGGACATGCATTTGCGACTGTAGTAATGAGTTTATCGGATTATGGTAAAGATTATAGGGGAGGTATATATGTAGCTACAGCTGAAAGATATAAGAGTTATATAGCATTGAATAAAGGCGATGCGATTGTACATAAACACGATTTATTACATGGGGTTAAAGTAAAAAATGACGGCGGTGAACGATGGTCTTTAATAATATGGTATAAAAATTCGATAAATTGTGTAGATTATTCAAAGGATTGGTATAAAGAAAAGGCACATAATGGAGAAGCAGTATATCAATCATTGTATGCAAATCATGTAGGAGGTGATAATATAATAATGTGGCATAAAAAAGCAGCAAATCAAGGATTTACGAATTCAATGGTAAAATTAGCAAGAGCATATTTGAAGAGATTGCCTTCTAATTTAGAGTTTAATCCGAACGAGGCAGAGAGATATTATAGATTAGCAATAAAAATTAGTGAGGATCCGCATGCTCAATATGGTTTAGCAGAGATGATATTATGTGGATTAGTTAAGATAGAAACAAATTCTATGATGGAAATTTTAAAGATAGTAATAAATCTATTAGAAGAATCAGCAAAAGGAGGTGATGTTTTTGCTATGTTTAATTTGGGAATAGCTCATTTATACGGATATACGGGAATAGTAGATATGGAATTAGCTAAAGATTGGTTTATATATTCAAATTTACCAGAAGGATTGCATGTGGGTAGTTTATATTATTTAGAAAAAGATAGTAAAATATCGAATGATTTAAGAGAAAGAGCAAAAAAATTAGGGTTTGGAACAAAATGGAGACAAGAAGCAAGACAACATACTGGATTAGGTGGAGCTGGAGGTATAGATATTAATTTGCCTTGGCCAGAAATGCCGAATGGAACCAAACCAGAAATATTTTAAAATTAATTAATAGTTTCATCTATTAATCCATTCCAGAATTTGCATGGAGTTCCACGAAAGTGCGAATAATTTCTACTGCCACCGCCGTCTTTCATTCCACTATCTAAAATTACATTTCCGTTTTCTATAGAAGATTTGACTTTTTCAAAATCGATTATATTTCCAAAGGAAATCGATTCATAAAATCCTTTTGAATCTTTATTTAATATATAAAATCCTAAAACCCCGAATTTGTTGCTAATAGTGGTTTCTAATGTTTCTTGTTTCCATATAGCGATTGGGAAAATTCCGTGATGATTTTTAACAAATTCTGGAAATTTGTCTTTAACCGCTTGTTCGCGTTTATCTTCAAGAAACGAATATTCAATTAGAAGATTATTTTCTGTATCAAATAGCATCCTTTGTCCGCAATGATTAAATTCAGTACCATATTTTGGAAAACATGTTCCAGACCAAGAATATCTATTATTTTTTTGAGGGTTAGGTGTTCCAAATGTTTGTAGAAATACTTTTCTACTAATATTATCGCAAGGCATTCCATGTTTTATCTTAAGTAATTCTTCTTTAGTTTGTGGTATTGTTACGGAGTTTTCTTTCAGTCTTTTGATAAGTTCCGTTTTCTTTCCGGTATATGGTAGGTTGTGTTTTTTTAATAATGATTCTAGAACAGTTTTTTTATTAGCAGAGAGAGTCGATTGAGTAAATAGGTATACTGATGCACTTAAATCGAATAATGTAATTTTTGCAGCCTCTTTCTTCTGTTCGAAACCCCATTTATCTGGAGAATTATCTGAATTAGGTGTAATTCCCATACATTTTTCAGCAAAATGTCCTTCTGCGCCGTCATGTTTTGAGGTGTTCTTTTGAAATTTTTTTCCTTTCAGTTCGGATCGAAAAAGCTTGATTATTTCTTTTTTGATTTCTTCTTTAGTTTTATAGTCACTCATGGTGTGTAATATTACTTAAGATTAAGTTTAAATTGTTTTTATTCGCCCGTATATAATCATTTTTACAATTAGTTTGAAAACAAAAATGATTAAGATTAATCGTATATGTATAAATAAACAGTATATATGCGTGAAGACCAGCTAAATGGATTAGATTTGTTTTGTGGTTGTGGAGGTATGTCGAATGGATTAGAACAAGCAGGTATTAATATTATAGGTGCTATTGATATTTGGGATAAAGCCGTGGAAAGTTACAATATGAATTATAGTCATAAAGCATACTGTCATGATTTAACAAAATTACCACCAGAAGAATATAATAAACTGTACAATCAATCAAATAAACGAATTGATATTATTGTTGGTGGTCCACCGTGCCAATCATTTTCTATTGCAGGAAAAAGGGACAAGAACGATCCTCGAAATTCCTTATTTATGGAGTATGTAAAATATTTGGACTATTATAATCCAAAAGGATTTATTATGGAAAATGTGATTGGAATGTTATCAAAAAAGACAGAGGCAGGCGAGAAAGTAATAGATATAATTATGAGTCACTTAGAGAAGAATTATCGTTGTATTATTACAAAATTATATGCAAGTGATTATGAAGTTCCCCAAAATAGAAGAAGAGTAATCATATTTGGTATTCGTAAAGATTTGAATATTGAGCCTACTGAACCAGAAAAAATTATCAAAAATAAAGAAGATAGAATTCCAGTAAAAACCGTATTGGAGAGTGTTGATGTGGTTGATTCCAAATACTATTTGAGTGATAGAGCGATTGAAGGTATTAAGAAAAAGAAGGCGCGTTCAAAAGAACGGGGAGTTGGATTTGGTGCCCAGTTTCTGGATTTGAATAAGCCATCTTATACTATACCTGCAAGATATTGGAAAGACGGGTATGATGCGTTAGTTAAATATGATGATAATAGCATTCGTAGATTAACTATTACGGAATTGAAAAGAATACAAAGTTTTCCAGATGAGTATGTACTATGTGGTTCAAAGAAAGACACAATTATGCAAATTGGTAATGCGGTAGCTTGTCGTTTTGCATTTTATTTAGGAAAACATATGAAAGATATGCTTGCAGATACTTAAGATATATAATTGTAAGTATTAGTGTAATTTGTCTCTTAGGTCTTTTTGTGACTTAAAATAAAACAGTTCTGATTCACAATTCGTATAATAAAAACCATATTGGATTATATTTTGATCTCTACATAATTGATTTTCTAACTGAAGATGGTATATTTGTGTAAAAATTTGATTATATTGATCATCAACTTTACGAATAATAGTTGTTGTATCGGGTAATACGGAATTAAACTTGATATTGTTTATTTTTTCTCTAAATTTTTGTATATCCGAACCTTTTTCCATACTACGTTGTAAGGTTGCTTTTAATTCTTGTGATGTATTTTTTCTATGTGGATGTTGTATTAGATATATAGATTTTTGTTTGTCTGTGATAAGTGCTTCAATTTTATTTAGGCTTAAATTGTTTATGTTTCGTAATGATTTGGTATCACACCAAATAACATAATCATATGAAGATAATATTTCGGGTAAACAAAATTTATATTTTTTACTGGTATGTCTGGATTTAGTCATTGGGCATTTTTTACCACCGAAATCTAGTTCTTTTTCAAGAGTAACTTTCTGAACATTCCATTTAGAAGATTGTATATCCATGTCGGTAAAAAAGTAATAATCTATTTCTTTTGTGAAGTTAATATTATCAAGTTTTTTAGTTGAAATTTCTTTTCTATAATCTCCAAAATTAGCAGAATAAACAGCAATTTTCATATAACTTTATATATGATTTTAAAATTTAAAAAATAAAAGATAAAAGAGCTTAAGTATAAATAGAGAATATCATATATAATATGCGCGGAAAGGCTGTGATTGATGTTTTGTGGAACAAGTTCTTTAAGAATCTGGATAGTCACATAGTAGTTCAACGCTACAAAGGTGAATAATTTAAACAGGCCGCCAACGCATTTTGCGGCGATAGTTCAAGGTGGTCATATAAAAAGTATTGGAGTACAAAGTTTAGCAGGTACAAGTAGGATAGGTAAAGAGAGTAAGGCAGTTGTTACGCGTCATGCCGAGATGGATGCAATATATAAGTTGAGTGATAAATCATGTTTGATGAAGAAGGGTGGGCGTTATGAATTATATAGTGTTAGATTTCGGCAATTGAATGGGAATTGGGTTCCCGGCAATGCGAAGCCATGCCAACAATGTCAAAGTATGTTGATTGAACATGGAATAAATCGTGTGATTTACACAAATGATGATGGATCGCTGATAAGAGGACATTTAAAAGATATGCTATGTAAGCCTACAAATGGAACGGTTATTGCAAGAAGAGCAAAGAATGGTTTAAAGAGACCTCCGCCATTTCGATTAGTGGGTACATTTTCATTTTGTAGTAATAATTGTTGTTGTTAGAAATTTGAAAATCCGAAATATAAAGTAATATAAAGTATATAACATGGTAAAACAAAATAGCATGATAATTTGCGTTATAGCTGCGTCAATTTTAGCGATGGTTCTTTTTTGTGTTTCGATAAGAAATATGAATAAACCCCCTCAAACAAATACTAAGGAGAAGTATATTGGAAAGCCAGCTAAAGATGGCAAAAACGATTTATGTGTCAAGAAACATAATGATGAGGAGACTTTACAAAGAAGTATGTATAAGTCGCATTTAAAATTAGATTAGGTGATATCAAAATACATATTCTTCTTTACCTGTTATAAATGATCGGTTTGATGTAAAACTAAGTTTATATAACTTATATAGTTATATAATCAGATGGATGGTATTAAAACTGAAACAGATGTAGCAGATCACAAGTATGAACTAAGTTCCATCGAAACAAGAGAAGAACCAGTTGATATATCATTATATGGTGGTCAAAGAATAGGTAATAGTTTAATAAAGAATATAGGATCTCACATCAAAAGTACTTTACTTTATTATAAGAAAAGATTAAGTGATAGTTTAGTAAATGATACTGAAAGAGTTCCATTCAAAATAGGAGCCAGAGGTATAAAACAAGTTAATAAGATGTATCTTACACCAGTAGCACCTAAAGAAAAATTGAAGTATATAACACAAGGTTCGTTTAATTCCATTTATACAACTGCAGATGATAAATACGCTTATAGAATAAGTACACATCCAATAGATGTAAATAGCCAAGAAGCACAAGAGTTAACGTTAGAAATGTTATTGACTGTTCGATTGTCAAAATTAGGAATTTCACCAAAAATAGTGGATGTATTTTTTGCGAAGAATGATATGCGTTCTGGCGATAATACACATGCGGTTATGATTACGGAATTTTCTAAATATGGTTCTTTAAGCAAATTTATGAAGTCAGATGAATGTACACTACATAGAATACCTGGGTTGGTATCACAAACAACCGAACTTTACAAAAAGATGATAAAAAATAAAGTATTTTGTACTGATGTAAAACCCGGAAATATGCTTGTTGCAAAATCATATAAATTATATTTAATAGATTTTGATGACCAATTTTGCGCATCAAAAGAAGCAAGTATTTTTACTGGTGAACACATATATCTATATGCTGAACAGTTAGCAAAATTATGGAGACCTGAAAACAAAAAATCAGAAGAAATAGTAAACAAAGGTTTTCTCGGATTAAATCTGCTTCAAACTGGAGTATGTACGTTAATAGATAACACTAAAAACGAGGAAAAATTCTATGAGTATGCAAGACAATTGGTATCAAATAATATTGATTTTACAAAAGAACATCTTGGTAGTATAGTGTTATGTTCATATATTCCAGTTAGTGAAGATTATAATCCTTACATGATTCTAAAACATTATTTGATTGGAATGGATCCACCTTATACATTTGGAGGCTTTGCAATAAGTGATGATCCAGTTACTATTATAATTACATCATATTTGTTATGTGTATTAGGAGAGGCAGATACTGTGCTTATTCTTAGAACAATGTCTGAAAAAGACGATATTATAAAGATTGCCGATAGAGGAAAGTTCCCTGTATTTTCACCAACAAAATACTGGGATGATAAGAAAAAACCAAAAAATATCAAGGATAAGAAACAAGAGATGATAGATGAGTTAAGAAAGAAACATGCTCAAAAGAAACCAAAAACTATCAAGAATAAGAATCAAAAGATAATAGAACAGTTAACAAAGCAGTTGGCTCAAAGGAAAGCAAAATAAAGGACTAAGATGTACTAATAGAAAGAATTAAATAATCCCAAGAAAAATTTTAATATCTGTATAATCCAATGAAATATGAGAGGTGTTAGATTAATAATATATAATTTGCTCCTCGTTTCTGGACTTCAATTAAGACCTACAATAGAAAGAATGGCTAAATATTCATCAAAGGCGTATATGTCTACTAAAGATGCGAAAATAAACACACTAATTAGTTTGCCGGAAAAAATAGGAATAAGGGCGTTTATTGATAACGAGGATTTGATAATTACATGCCGTGGAACTTGTAATATTGCCGACTGGACAACAAACTTAAATTGTATTTTGAAAAAACACCCATATAATAATTCAGGAAGAGTACATAGAGGATATTTGGAAACAGTATGGAATATTTTAAAGTTATCAGAATTTAAAGAAATAGAAAGAGCAATTTATGCTCAAAAACATAGAGGGATATTAATAGGCGGTCATTCAAGCGCCGGAGCAAAAAGTGTTATTCTTGGACATTATCTTGCAAGAAATCATCCTACTAAAAAATTTACGGTTGTTACATTTGGTTCTCCAAAGACGGGCGATTATAAATTCTATAAAGATATAGAAACATTAAGAAATCTGATTATAATTTCTGTAAATTTCAGAGATGATTTAGTTCCATTATTGGGTTTTGGAATTAGTAAACCGGATAGACAAGTTGATATATTTTCTCATGAAAGATGTTTTCATATTATAAAATCACATTTAATGTTAAGATATGAAGAAGCATTGATACATAATCCGGAATTATATCATTTTTTAGAGAGAAATGAAGAAACTATTTTACTTGATAATATTTTGAAATTCAATATAAATTAACAATCAATTGGTTTGTAGTGTAATAATAATAAATAATAATATTCATGTTCGAGCGCTTCTCTATAATGTATGTGATCAGTACCATCAAACATCATCATGCCACCCTTATCACAATCACAGGCAATACAGTTGTCTTTTGATGGAATTGGTGTACCACTATAACGACCCTTGTGTTTAACGTTTTGTTTTCTAAGGTCAACATAAATATCCCAATTTGCTCCATTTGGTTTATCTATTAAATATGATACAGTTCTCCAACAATCGGGATTATCAGTATGTTGGGGTAGGTCAGAACCCTTGACATAACAACTTAAATATGTATAAGTTGGTTTCAACTTTTCTCCAGTAATTTTTTCTATAAGTGGAAGCATTTCATAGTGTAATATGCGGGCGATTGGATCATTTCTTGTCTTAAATCTTTTTGATTGTCTATCGCCGAATGGAAATTGTTTAGCTTCGATACCCTTATGATAATACTCTGATATATAATCAACTGCCTTAGACATAAACACATTATTTACAATTACTGGTGTAAATTCATCGAATTTATAGTCTTTGTTTAAGATATTTGTATTTAAGAGTCCAGTTGTTTCATGTCTAATTTCCAAGAATTTGGATACAATACTATTAATATCGTCCCAACCCATACGGATATTACAGAAACTTAGTGATTTAAAACCATTTCTTTGTATGGTGCCATTTTTGAATTGTTCATATGTTTCATTCAAATGGTTGATATAGTCAATTGGTTCTAAAGTTGTAGTAGCTTCTTCAAGTTTGATTTCTTTTGGGTTAACGGTAGTTTCTGTTTTACCATCTCCAAGTACATATTCCTTTGTTGTTTCTGTTGTTTCTGTTTTTTTAGATGGGGGTTTGTAAACATAAGTAGATTTCCGGCTTCTTTCTCGCACATAAATATGTAAAACAACCAATGGTTTATTTGATAAATTAGTAATTTGTTTACGAACAGATGGTTCTCTTATATTAGAACCCGGTTTGACATTTTCGTATACTAATAAGGACATTGGTTCAGGTGTATAACTCAAACAAGTTTTAATGAAAAAATAGTTGATACCTTTTTCTATAAAAAAGCTTATAGTTTTACAACGTTGACCCATTTTTTCTTTAATAATTCTAGATCCGGGTATACTGCTATCGTATGCATCAAAATGAGGTTTATGTACAAATCCCCCGGGATATTGGACTGCTTGTATTGTTTCAAAATGGTCAATCGATTCGCCTGTAATTCTTGCAATTTTCTGTAATAATCTGATATGATTACCACTTGGTACCCATGTTGTAGATTTTTTAGTATCATCTTCAAATGTTAAATCCTTTTTTAATAATTCTAAATCCTCATTAACAAGAACATTGTCAAAGCTTTGTATAATAGGATTATAAGAAGCACCGATATTAATCTTTGTTAAATTTGTAATTACAACGTCTTTACCTTCTTCATTAATAGCTTTATATGTAACATTTAAGTTTTTGTTTCTTGGGGGATCATATACAATTTTTTTGAAGTTATCTTCTCGAAACCAAAGATTAAAAGCCCATTTCTCACCTTCTTCTACTGGGCAACCCGCATGTTCACTCATATGATGGCGTTTATTAGAATCTTTGTATACATTGTGAAAAACCAGTAATCTTCCAGCTTTCGGTTGAACATCTATTTTAAGTCTTGTAAATCGGGTGTTACCCCCTTTTGGTACATTGTTCAAATAACATAAAGCAGTTATCATACGTTGACCACCCAATCTCATACATCTTCTTGATTTTTCACTTCCATCATGTGGCCAACTGTCACAATGATTCCTATATTCTTGTGTTTTATCATAATGAATAATTTGATAAGATTCAGCATTAACCAATGGCAAACCTACATGATTTGCAATTTTTGTAGCAACATTCAAAGTTATATCATCATGAGAATGTGATATCCAACAATTCTTTCCGGTTCTTCCTTGAGATACCTCACCTTTTTGACCATGTGAGACTAATGCTTGTTTTAGTTTACCAGAAGCAATTTGTATAAAATGTAAACATGTATCATAGTCTATAAAATCATCAACTGTGTGTATATGAGGTTCATCATGATAGTAATTTGTTTTTGCGGTGTAATCATTCGCTGACAAATTCATTTGATATGTATATTAAACAGGATTAATAAAAATGGAATATTTGAACACTAAATGGAGCTTTACACCATTTGAGGAAAATAATATTTTTACTTTTTCGATTAATAAGATAGATAATGATTTTATAATGAATATATCAATAATTCAGGATAATATAGAAGAAAATATGACAAATATACCTTTACAAGTTTTTCCAAATCATGTTTATAGAACAGAAGAAATACCTATAAAACACAACATATCTTATAAAACATATATTGTAAATTCTATCAAGTTTATGTTGAAATTTAGAAATTTGAAGCTTTCTCCAGTATCTTCAATAACTTTAAATTGTGTGAATTTACTGAATCAAACAAAACCAAGAGTCTTTACATTAAATATGAATAATATCGAAAAATATGGATTAATTACAACTTAATATTGCGCATTTTTCAGAGAATTATAAAATAATATTCTCATATTTGAGCAAATGGACGACGACTATGAATTATTTGGGCTTGATAAAGAAACAGTAACGACTAAAGAGGCTAAGAAAGCATATTATAATTTGTCTTTGTTAGTACATCCTGATAGAAATTCATGTCCAGATCGTAAAATAGGATGTCAAGAAATGGATACAGTAATCAAAGCATATCGTCGAATTATGAAAGATATTTTATCAAGAAATGAAAATAAGATAGTAAAAGAGTGTAAAGATTTGACAAAACTTCAAGAAGAAGAATTGAAAGTTTTGGATGAAGAAACGAAAGAAATGCCATCTTTTATGGATATTTATATAGAAACACACGATGATATACAAAAATTTAATAAAGCATGGGAAAAACGTTCAAATGAACAAAAAGAAGAAGATTATTTATTGACTTCATCTGGGGGCTATCAAACAATTGTTTCAGAATATACAAATAAATCAATGGATGGACTTGTTTATAATCCAAATATAGAAAGTGATACACAAGAAGACTTAATACAATTTACTAAACCAAAAACAGAAATTATATGTATTGACGATTTAAATACTTTTAATAGCACAAATTCATGTTGTTTCGATTACAAAGAGGCACACGGAACTCCAGAATTTTTGAAAGATAGGATTCCATCGGAAAGTATTGAGAAATATAATAATACCGAAGATCTTGAGATAGCTTACAAGAAGAAATGTAAGGAGTTAGAACATATATTCATATAATGTCTATTATTATATCACTTAATAAATCTGGTTTGTTTGGAGTTAATGGAGAACTTGCTTATAATTCAAAAACGGATTTAAGTATATTTTCAAGACTTACAAAAACTTTTGGAAATGTTGTCATGGGAACAGCTACATGGAATAGCTTGCCCGATGATATGCGACCCTTACCTGATAGATTGAATATTATTATTACTCGAAAACCAAGTGAATTTCCCAAACAATTAAATACAATTGCAGTGCCAAGTATTAAAGCTGTATTTGGAATAGTGGACGAACCATGTTTTATTGGTGGTTCTTCTCTTTTGAATTCTCTATTTACAGACCCAATGTTTAACAGAATTTCAAAAATGTATATTACAGAGTTTGATGAGCATGACCAACCAACAAATGGAAAATTTATAGAATTACCAACACAAAATTTTAAAGTTGTTTCCAGTTATTTAACGAAATCTTCAAAGGTAAAGACATATTTAGGCGATGAAATAATCATGGATATGAAGCACATCACTTATAGTCGAATTTTTCCAAATAACATTGATTTAGAAAAATCGTATGAGAAAGAGTATTTGGAATCTATGAGAAAAATTTTAGATCTTCCAGTTCGGAAAAGTAGAAATGGCGATACATATTCCATGTTTGGATTACAATTTAAATATGATTGTTCAAACGGTAAAGTCCCTTTAATAACAACGAAGCAAATGGCTTGGAAAACGTGTATAAAAGAGTTGCTTTGGTTTATTTCGGGTTCTACCAACAATGCAGATTTGGTAAAGAATAACGTTAGCATATGGACTAAAAATAGTTCAAGGGAATTTTTAGATTCAAGGGGTTTAGTTTCTAATAAAGAAGGAGATCTTGGTCCAGTCTATGGATTTCAATGGCGACATTTCGGAGCATTATATAAGGGGTGTGATGCAAATTACAAAGAAACAGGTTTTGATCAATTAAAAAAATGTGAACAAATGCTTAAAACAGACCCCTTTTCGCGTAGAATTGTAATGACAGCTTGGAATCCATTACAAATTGATAAAATGGCTCTTCCACCATGTCATATATTAATACAATGGTACGTATCTAATGACAATAAACTCTGGCTTCAATTTTATCAAAGATCCGGCGACATGTTTTTGGGAATACCATTTAATATGTTCAGTTATTCAGTTTTATTGCATATTATGAGTCAAAGAACAGGTATTCCTCCGGGCGGAGTGGTACACTCAATTGGTGATGCACACATCTATTCTAATCATATTCAAGCTGTTTACAAACAATTGAGTAATACTATTAAGCAACAGCCTACTATCGATATTGTTAATAAGGAAAACTGGGAAGATTATGATATTAAAGATTTTGAACTCTTCAATTATGAATGTTCGGGTAGAATTTCTGCACCAATGAGCGCCTAAACTTTAAGTTCAAGTATTAACATAAATGCATACATAAATGCAGCTAAAAATATAAAAGCTCCAGCAAGCATGTGTTTTCTTTTACTTCTTTGTATTTCTTCTACGTAAAAAATTGAGACAACTAGCGCTATAACTGTAAAACTAACAATTGCAGATTGTAATGCGCTTGAAGACATATTAATATTAAAAAAGATTTTTTATGAACAAAATAATTATCCCAAATGAAATATTCATAAATATAATTGAACCATATTCCAGAAAACCTCAAGCTAAATTTTTATTAGACGATATTAAAAGCTTTTATTCTACGTTAGAACAGGTAAAAACTTTGTATTCAAATTATATACAAAAAAAATATAGGAATTTTGTAGATTTGGGACTTCAAGGTATACAATACTCATTTTATAATGAGCTACTTAAAGGTCTTCATATCATATGTGGAACAAATTCAATGGATTATTACTCCTATCAATTGTTAGAGTTACAAACCAGATATTGTAGACAATTCTGGGCGAGCTGTAGTCACGAAGAGAGAATAGAACTGATTATTTCTCTTACTACTTTATTTACAAGATATTCCAGAAGACCAGGCGATCCTATCTAATAAGGAAAGGGATATACAAATGAATCTATCACTCCAATAACATCATCATTCAATTTAGATAAGTTCCCCAAACTTGACCTAGTCGCCTTTAATAAACTCTTTTTTGAAGCCCACGAACAACATAATGAAATATTGTCCTTTATATTTACCTTCTCTTTATGTATATCTAATATCGGACCAATATAATAATCCATTTCGAAATTTCTTGACCAATCCATTTTTAAAGCCTTATACATAGTACTTGCCTCTAATCCATAATGGGAACACATCCCAATTATTTTTAATAAGAATGTTCTGGAATGATATTTATGCTTAAATATCAAATTCGCAAGAAAATACTTATCGTTTGGATTACATCCCTTTTTTAGAAGGAAACGTAACATTTTTAATGTTTTTTCTTCCTTACTTTCTATCCTATATTTCAATGTACTATTTGATACTGGAAAACGGCTCACATTGTCTATGGCGTTTGATTCCAATCTATAATCATCATAATTTCTGGGTAGATCGCTCGCAGTCCATTCGTCAGTAGGCATAAGTGGGATATACACCCACATATATGCATTCATACCTTTTTTCCAAACTCTAGACAATTTGAAAATCTTTCCTCTGAACTCAAACATAAATGCCAAAGCATATTTAATCAATGTTTCTGGACAATCATCTTTCCTAACCATTGCTTTTACAGATTTCAAATCAAAAGCATTAATTCTCCCATATAATTTGTTTCTTTTCCAATATCTTTCATACGCAAACTCTTTCCAACTAATTATCAGTTTACTTAAAAACTTCCTTGTGCTTTTTAACAAAAAGCTGGAACTCAGGCTATAAGATGACGCGAGGGTCATCTTACACGCAGCTACAGCGAAAGCGGGTGACGCATTCGCACGAACGTTTATGTTAAAGCCTAAATTACTCATCTTTTCGGACTGGGTATTATAATTTATGTAGTCCTTGGTCGATTTTACACCGACTCTATATTTACAAACAAGTTACTGTCTTAAGTAAATACTTTGGTACCGAGCATGCAGTTTCCTCCCAGTACTTAATATTTATATCTCTAAGCCTTATATAATATCATTTTTTTAGTATACATAAGGGTATACAAATGAAGATATTATTCCAATAACATCATCGTTCAATTTAGATAAATTACCAAAACTTGAACGAGTTGCTTTCAATAGGTTCTTTTTTTCAGCCCATGAGCAACATAATGAAATATTATCTTTGATATTTAGCTTCTCTTTATGTATGTCTAACAAAGGACTGAAATAATAAGACATTTCATATTCCCTTAACCAAGGCATCTTCAAAGCCTCAAACATAGTGCTTGGCTCTAACCCATAATGAGAACACATCCCTATTATTTTTGATAAGAATGTTCTGGAATGATACTTATGCTTAAATATAATATTTGCCAGAAAGTACTTGTCGTTTGGATTACATCCCTTTTTTAGAAGGAAACGTAAAATTTTCAAAGTGACTTGTTCCTTATGCTCTATTCTAGATTTCAAATTTTCAGAATGAGAACCTCTGCTTCTGCGACTAATATAGTTTGTGTGACTGCTTTGATGTGTTCCACCATGCGTATCATAATCCACATTAAGTTCATTCCTTTTGATATCCGGCATATATGGAACGTATTGTACCACATGATTCTTCCAAATTAGTAGTCGTCGCGTACCTATCTTAAAATCAAACAAAATATGTAAAGCATGTTTAAGAATTCTACGAAGATTTTCATCTTTTCGAACGATTGTCTTTACAGCCTTTAAATCAAAAGCACAAATTCTCCCATAAAATCTCGCGGTTTTCAATGTCCTATCT
>TARA_B100001113_G_scaffold352792_1_pt1 | contig 14355 bp, 9 predicted proteins | sample TARA_B100001113 | Tara Oceans TARA_B100001113 (sample SAMEA2622402) | marine metagenome | biome: marine biome (ENVO:00000447); feature: deep chlorophyll maximum layer (ENVO:xxxxxxxx); material: "saline water (ENVO:00002010), including plankton (ENVO:xxxxxxxx)" | depth 50 m | reverse complement strand
ATCTCTTTGTTTCAATTCTTGTTAGATACCGATCAATGTTGGGATGACCCAGTATTAACTAAGACAGCAAATTATCTTATGTTAGAAGGATTTTGTTATTATGTGTACACCCCTTAATTAACAACAATGCAAAAGAAAATGACCTATCTAATTTACAACGAAGAATGCGAACTTGTTGGGGAGTTTGTATCAATTTATGATATGGAACATTTTATGGACGATGTTAGAAACTCTAGGGGAGAAAGATATAAAGAATTACCGAAGTTATCCGTATTTGATTATATTAAATCAATCGGTTATTATATGGAAATTAAGTGCCCTGTGACAGTTGACAAAGTGGCATAAGGTGACTACACAGGGGTTGCTCACGGGTTATAATAAGTACATAACAAACAAAGCAACACACATGAGAAAGATCGAAGCACAAATGAACAGAGCAATCAGAACTGGTAACAACTTCAGCAGTTCTAACACTTCTGTATCACATGACGAGAACGGTGCACAGGTCTTTTTACATGGCAATCACATCGCAACAGTTACAGATAACACTGTAATTTTATTCGATGGCGGTTGGCAGTCAAACACAACTAAGAGCAGATTAAACGCTCTTTGCTATGAGTTTGCGACAGGTTTCGGAGTATTTCAAAAAAACTGGGAGTGGTTCGTAGGTGACTACCAGAACAAAACAGTTAAGGATTTTGTAAACGGAATCGAGGTAAATTTCAACGGGTGTTTCGCCTAGTTGACAGACAGACCAAAAAATGTTATAATTAGGGGGTAAATCACCCCCTTTTTAATGTTATGAATTAACCGCAGTTCCTTATATATTATAATAAACAGTCGAGATCGCAGTCATAGCGCGGGTTCTCGCCCTAAAATCGCGCCCTTATATTAAAAAGGCAAACTACCCTAACCTACAAAGGTACCCAGGAGCGAGAGTTATATTATTTCAATTATTAAATACACCTAGATTCAAAAAATTTCTCCCAGAAAAAATGCCCGATAGAGATTCAACTCAAGATCTTCGTACATGGTGCCTAGAGTCTTTAATACACTTTGAGAACTGCCTTCACACTGACATGTATCAGGTTGCAGACATGTACTTGGGTTCGTACAGTACCAAAAACTCCGAAGCACTATATACACTATGGATGGGGTGGAAGACTATGCACCCCTCTAAGAATACGAACCCCCTATGAAATATGTCACACAGATTCTACACAACCCTCGAAGAAGACGACTTTGGTGATCTCATCCTTACAATTCCTTACGAGATTTGTGAAGAACTTGGATGGTCCGTTAGAGATGAACTTGATTATACTGTAGAGGAAGACTCTTTTACACTGAAAAAACGAAATGAACAATGAACAAGACTTAGTAACTGCTCTGAACACTATCAACGAGTGTTTGCTTTCCCTTGGAGATAGAATTAAACAGATTGAAGAGTATGTAACTACACTGCCATTTCATGAAAAGATATTATATAAACCAAACGGACAGGAAAAGTACTTAAATATAAAGGAAAACTACGATCATATCTACCAACGATTAGATAAGTTGGAGAAACAAGTAAATGGGATGTAAAATAGTTGACGGGAGAGCAAACCGAATCACGGATCCATGTGATGATCCGAATGGTTGTCCTAGGTTTGAACCTGCTCCTGCAGACAGATCAATCGGATTAAGTTACTACGAGTATCCGATGTCTGGTATACGCAACAGTCTGAACTTAAACAATTATGCTGTAAATGTCTCAGGTAGTGAGGGACAGGCAGTGATGTATCCTTCCGTTATTGTCTGTCTAGAGGAGGGTGGTGGTAATTTTGGGACAGTATCTGGAAGTTTCTATCAACCTGCTTCTGCTGCTAATTGTGGTAAAGCAGTTAGATCTTCTTCAAATTGTTCTGAATGTGATGATGGTGCTGTTGCAATCTATGATTATTTTCCGAGTGAACTCTCCTTTGGGTTTCAAGGGAGTGATGCTTGGTTTGCCTATGTGTATGATGTAGAAAATAACGCAGGGCAAATTGGTATTGCTGCTTATATCATTGAGGACGAGGAATCCACGACTACTTTCCCTGACACTACAGATGATGAAGGTAATGTAACTCCTGGGTCGTCGAGCAGTATTAACAATACTATCTGTCACCCTTGTACTGGTTTTACCTGCACCCCCGCTTCCACACAGTGTTCATATACTATTGATCAGGATATTGACTACACTGGCGACCCCGACTGCCCCCATCCCACACTCTTTGGTATTGGTACAGGTAGTAAGAAACTCGTATTTACCTATAATTCCCTATCCACTACCATTCCAAACGGTGTAACGGACCTCTCAGTGTCATTTGACGGGGTAAATTACTCTGATGCATGGAACGAAGGTGAAGAAGTAGGTATTCAATTCGACTCTCCCCAGAATACTTGGCAAATAGGCGACGAGGGCGCAACCACGTTTACTGTATATACTCTCGAATCAGCAAATAAAACAGGTCTTCAAGTCAATATTCGTATCGAACCTATCGTTGATGAGTCAGGAGCAACTGCTGTATTCACTGGTACACGTTGGACAGTGCTTGATATTGTTCAACCTGGCACAGGATATGCTGTAAATGATACTTTTGCTATCACTCATGACCATACTCACCCCGATAATTCCTCTACAACCTTCACACTGAATATAAAAATCACTGCTGTTGGACCTATTGAGACACAATCAGGAACTATTAATGATATTTTACGTTCTGGTGACACATTAAATGGTCATACAATCACTCGTGTTCTTCATGGACCGTCCGTAGCAAGCGATTTTGACCCCTCTAAAGGGCATTTTCCCTATCATTTTGCTTATCTTGATGGAAATGGCAGTGATTTTACCAAAAATACCAATTATACAAGCAACCGTAACCATGATATAAAGGCATGTGCAGGTTTTGGCATCAAAGATGTTGGGTTTTTTGGTGGACTTTACGAATTTACGGAGAAATCTGTACAATATGCTACAGGGTTTGTTGATAAAAATGCTCCTGACGTCTATAATACGTTAGTTCAACCCGATGTTTCCACAGTTGTTGCTAATGGAAAGGTAGTTGGAGCAACAATTAACACAAATGGAGGCGGTTCTGGTTGGGATACACTTGGAAGAGCACCAAAATTAAGCATTACTGCTCCAACAGTTGATTCTGGAGAGCAAGCAGAGGTCGAAGGAGTGTTTACAAACGGAGTTTTGACTAGTATTACCGTTAAAAATGGTGGTAGCGGGTATAGTGCTAACAATCTTCCGCAAGTTTCCGTGGTAAACATCCATAAAAAGCGAACTGAGAAGTTTATAGACGAATCTTTGCGCGATACTGGGTTTGATCAACTCGAACATTTCCATAAAACCTTCCCAAATGCGTCAGAATCGTTTGATGGACTGGATCAAACCAAAATTCAAGAGATTTTAGCGGATAATCGAACAAAATTAGAGTTAACACAGGGATTAGCAGAGTCAGTTTCAGAAATTGTCGAACCAAACATCGAAATTAAGTTAGATCCGAACTTTAAACGCAGAGAAACCATGGTTCAGAAGCAATTTGCGCGAGGAGACATGAAATCTATCAAGGAAGTCATGCTTCCAAAGGAAAATTATAAGCAAATTGACGAAGTTGACCTAGGAGAGAGTGTGCGAGCACAAGATTTTAAGAAAAAAACACGAGAAAACATGGAAACCCTAGGAACGGAGATGGAAAACTTAACTGAGGGCATTACTCAAGACGTAATTCCAGAAATTAAGGTATATGATGAAAGTTTCATTCAAACCGTGCAAGGACCCTTCTCTGAATTACCATATGCGTCAAACCTAACTAAATACTTGTTACGACAGTATAGACCCGATAACAGGGAAGAATTAACTATCCGTGTTACACTCGGAGTTACTCAACAGAATGTAGGAAAAGCACATTTCTCTTGTAGCGCATCTGCTTCAACCAGACCAAGTACTACAGATCCCAATACTGGCGCAGTTACATCATCTACATTCACATTTCCTTTTGGACAAGTACCTCAAGGTCCAGGTTGTCAAAATTGGAGCGCAACTGGAACTATGAAAATGCGTAATGACTTCACTAATGCTACACAAACCATGGCAAGAGCAACAGAAGCATACGGTAACCCTTATTCTGTAACATAAATGGAATACTTAATCTTTTTTGGAGCATTTGTCCTTTGGGGCGTATGTGTTTCTAACTATTTCGACGCAAAGGAGGACTAATGGCAACTCAAGCAGCAGCACTATTCATGGGAACCTGTAGCGGACATGGAAAGGCAAACGGTGTTGTCTGGCAACCAGGTCCAGGTGGAGGTTTTGCAAATCCTTGCCCTCATGCTTCCTTAGCACCGCAGATCAACACTAGAGCAATGCCGATTGCGGATAATTTTGCAACATGGCCACCTTGGCCACAACTACCTTTGACTCCTATTGTCCGTAATGTTATAATCAATAAACTAGTCCCGATCATTGATCAGGATGATCTTATTCCGCATCCTACCTTTACACAGCACATAACGATGTCTGTTGGGTTTAAATGCTTCACGGTGAGGAATACTCCTGCTTGGCATTGTACTTTAGGAACCTCTGCAGGTAGGGAAGCACCATCAGGTCATGCTCGAAGACTTTTTGCAACTACAAAGACAGTATTCATCAATAAAAGGCGTGCAGGTAGATTTGCAGACCCATTTGGAAATGGTACTACTCCTTTCCCATGTTTAAGTGTAGTTTCTGGATCAAGTAAGAATGTTTTCATCGGAGGTTGATAAATAGATTGGGATAGCAACCCCATAAAAAGTTCTAATGTACTATTCATTAAACTTTTATGATTAATCCCGACCGCGATCCAAAGTACATGAAGGAAACTCATGGAACTGTAGGTTTAGTTACAGATTACCATCTTACACCCTACATAGAGAAAGCAGAAAAGGCAAAAGACGTTAAACCACTTACAAAATGGCGTTAAAGGATATTAAAGGTAAAGACTTTAAGAGATCTCGTAATTTCGCTGATCTCAATATTGGTTTGCCATTAAATCCCTTTACAAAAGACATCTATAAGGTGACTAACGAGAATTCTATCAAACAGGCAGTCAAAAATCTTGTTTTGACTGTCCCTGGAGAGAAACCCTTTCAACCTCTGGTTGGTTCAAGAGTAAATGAGTTACTTTTTGAACCATTAGATGCATTTACCGCAGATGCAATCAAGGAAGAGGTAATAAATACAATTAAACAGTATGAACCTAGAGTAAACCTAACAAAAGTAGAAGTTACTCCAATCTATGCTAATAATAAGATTAACATAGATATCGAGTACCAGATTGTTGGATTACCCATTGTTGAGTCTATATCCTTCGTCTTACAGAGACCCGAATAATGCAACCAAACAATCTAACAGCACTAGACTTTGAGGATGTCAAAGCAAGTATCAAATCATACCTAAGAACTCGCACTGAGTTTACGGATTATGACTTTGAGGGTTCTGCATTATCATATATGGTTGATGCACTTGCTTATAACACTTACTATACAGCGTTCAATGCTAACATGTCATTGAATGAGGCGTTTTTACCGTCTTCCACTATTAGAGATAACGTAGTTAATATTGCTAAGTTGATGAATTACACTCCTAGAAGTGTTATTTCATCTAGAGCGTCTATAAAACTCGATGTTCAGACACAACAGTCAAATGGAGTGTATCCAACTAGTGTAACCTTGAAGAAAGGTGCAGTTGCTACTGGTGGTAACTATGTTTGGAACATTACAAGAGACACAACCGCTGAAGTTAGTCCTACAAGCGGTATTGCGACGTTTGACGAAGTTTGTATCTATGAAGGTCAACTTGTAAACTTCCAATATATCGTTAATACCTTTGCTAGACAGAATTATACTATTCCTTCCGCAGAAGCAGATCTTGCAACACTCAAAGTTAGTGTAAAAGCAAACGAAACCGCAACAGCAGCGGATATCTACAATAGAGTAGACACTATTACGGGTTTATCTGCAACTACCCGCGCTTATTTCCTTTCTGAAGGTGAGGATATGCGCTTTGAAGTTAGATTTGGTGATGATAGTGTTGGTAGAGCATTGAAAGACGGAGAAGTCGTTCAATTTGAGTATTTGGTCACTTCTGGTAAAGCAGCAAACGAAGTTAAGATCTTTAACTTCATTGGAACTATTATAGACTCTACTGGACTTAACGTTACAAGTGCCAATAGCACTCTTACTCCATTACATCGTTCTCAGATGGGTTCTGATGCGGAAAGTATCGAATCTATCAAATACAATGCACCGAGATACTACTCTTCTCAGTACAGAGCAGTTACAGCACAGGATTACGCTCTAATCACTCAAAGAATTTACGATAACGCAGATTCCGTTGTTGCGTATGGTGGAGATAGTTTAAATCCTCCCATTTATGGAAAAGTATTCATTGCTATCAAAACTAAGACTGGATCCCTTCTAAATGACGCTACAAAGAAGGAAATCTCTGCTAACCTTAGAAAGTATGCTATGGCATCGATTGACCCTGTTGTAGTCGATCCTGATAACATCTACATCTATACTAAGATCTTTGCTCTATATGATACTGGAGCAGGAAGTAGTTCTTCACAGATTAAAACAGATATTCAGAACGGAATTACTGATTGGGCAACACAAACTCAAATTAATAACTTCAACTCAACGTTTAGAGGATCTGCATACGAGAAAGCAATCTCTCTTTCTAATAATGCCATTACTGACGTTTCACTACAAACAACCAATCTTAAATACATCTTTCCAAACAGTAATCAAACTAATACTTACTGCATTAGCACTGGTAGTGGACTTTATAACTCCGCACCTTCTAAAGATGGTGATAATGGAGATTGTAAGAAAGAACCTATCCTGTTATCAGGAACATTCCGAACTGCGGATCGCCCTGGTGTAGATCAGCAGTTTGAAGACGATGGATACGGAAATTTACGCATTTTCTACAATACAGGTACTAAGAAGGTATATACGAACAATGCAATCGGCACAGTCAACTATGATACTGGTGAAATCTGCTTTGGTCCAGTAAATGTGATTAGTACAGGAACAAACACTCCTTCTGCCAATGCAGTTAACATTACAGATACTGTTACTGGTGCAGGTAGCGTTACGGATCCTGCACTTCTTCCTGGAGGTCTCAAGATCCCTGTTGTTACTATTCCTGCCAATAGTGGAACTATTCCTGCTTCCACACCTGGAACTATCATTAATATTATTAGTCCTGAGGTAACAGTTGCTCCGATTGGCACTACACCACCTGCCTCTGTCCCTCTAAATAGTTTGACACCAACGATATTTGACTCAACCCCTACAGTTGTAGAGGTTGCCCCGATTGATAACAGCGGTGGCATAAACACATCAACCTGTTTCTCGTAAGCGTAGATGAACATCAATAAGGTTTCCCAATCGATTGAGTCTCAATCACCAGACTTCATTGGATCAGAATATCCCCTGTTCAATAAATTCCTTGAGTATTACTATAAGTCTCAGGAAAAAACTGGTTTAGGGCAAAACATACTCAATAACTTCCTTCAATATCTCGATATCGACAAACTTGATATCGGTATCTTGGATGGTGCAACTACAGTTGTAGAAACGGTTGGTGTAACAGATGATAAGATTGTTGTAGAAAGTATTGATCCTTTCTTAGAAGAGAATGGATCTATTCTAATTGGTGATGAAGTTATATTCTACGAAAGTGTTGATAAGTCTCCTAGTATTGCTCTTTCTCCAGGTATTTCTTACGAACAGGTAAAACTTAAGTGGACTACTCTTGCAAGTCTTATTTCTTCGTTTGATAGCACTACTACTCAATTCCCATTAACATCTCAAGACAGTCCGATTGCTCCCCCTTCAGCACAGCATCTGATTGTTTCTTTGTATGGCAAGATTTTAATCCCTAATGTTGATTACACTCTTAGTGGATCAAACATTGTATTTACTACTGCACCTAGAACTAAGATTCCTGCTGATGATGCGGGTTCAACCTATATCTTCTATCTCAGCGGTTTTGTTGAGAACACCATTCATAACTTAGATAATCTTTCTGGTGCTTTTGGAGATGGTAAGAAACAATTCACTCTAACTCGTAATGGTGTGGCGTATGAACCAGAAGTTGAAGAGTATTTAAACGTAATTTACGATAATAGACTTCTTGTACCGAAGGTTGACTATTTTATTGATAAAAATCAATTCGTATTCAAGGAACCACCTCTAAATGGTCGTTTCTTATCGATTCATTCGATTGAAGCACCAATTCCTTCTTTTGGTGCTAATGCAGTTGGATTTGCTCGTGTAAACAATACTGGAAATTTAACAAGCATCGTATCCAGTCAAATTGGTTCTGGATATCGTTTTGAGTATCCTCCTCAAGTTAGTATTGACTCTGAGAACGGTTCTGGTGGTGCTGCAACTGCTCTTGTCAATGGTATCAAGGCAATCTCCCTATTAGAAGGAGGAAGAGGTTACAGCGTCTCTAACCCTCCTGTGGTGCAAGTACAAGCACCTACTAAAATTGGTTCTAGTCAAGCAACTATTACAGCAACCGTTACCGATGGTGCAGTTAGTGGATTGGATATTACTAATTCTGGTTCTGGATACACTTTTACTCCTAGAATTACTTTTATTCAACCAGGTGGTGCAAAATTAGGTGCACCTGTAATCACCAACGGTCAAGTTATTTCTATTCCTGTTACTGATGGAGGTTTTGGATATACTACTGCTCCTACGGTGTATGTTGATGAACCAACTGGTGCTAACTCAATCAAGTCATCATTAAGAGCAAATATCACTGATGGTAAGGTTACCAGCATTACAGTTTTGAATGCAGGACAAGGATATACTACTACACCTAGGGTTGCTATTATCGATCCTGTAGGTGCACAGGTATTAGAGACTGTAGTTGATGGTGATGGGCGTGTTATCAGAGTTGATCTACTCAATGGTGGTAGCGGATATGATGATGTTCCCTCTGTTTATATTGTAGACAAGAGAACTAACGGTGGTACTGGTGCAACTGCTGTTGCTTCAATTTTCAACGGTCAAATCACCGATATTAACATTACTGCCTTTGGTAGCGGTTATTCTGCTGCTGCGCCTCCAGAAATTGTAATTCAAGCACCTCCTCAAGCAAAAGCATCTGTTGAGATTGGATTAAATGAAGTTACTGGTTTTGTTGTAACAGAAGCAGGTAATGGATATAAGAAAGCAGCATTTACTGGATGTGCAAGAGCAGCATCTGGAATTACAAAGTATACTGAGGATGGTAACGCGGTATTCAGAAACAATACTGTTGCTGCCAGTGCTGATATTGGTGCAAATGTAAAATGTCTTGATGCATTGTTTATCAAGAGATTATTAGACAAGTATACAGAACAATTCTTACCTGACGTTCCAGAACTTGACTATAAGAAGATCGATGTTCGTACAGCGATCAAAACCATTAAAGATTTTTATTCATCTAAAGGTACTTCGTTCAGTATTGCATATCTGTTCAAATTACTTTACGGTGAAACTGTAACAGTTACATATCCAAAAGACCAAATCATCAAACCCTCTGCTGCAACTTGGTCTATTGATACCATTTTGCGTGCAACCTTAGTAAGTGGTAATCCTGATAATATTAGAGATGGTTTACTCACTCAATCAGCAGATATTGCAGATCCTAATGTAACTAATGCAAGTGCGCTAGTTGAAAATTATATTTCAATCAAAACTTCAGATGTAGAGATTTTTGAACTTGTTCTCTCTGAAGAAACTATTGTTGGGACGTTTACCGTACCTTATAAGACAAAACTTGCCGAACCTCTCAATCAAACTGACTCAATTATTACGGTTGACTCTACTATTGGTTGGCCAGAAAGAAACGGTGAGTTTGTAATTGGTACAGGTACTGGATCTGAACTTGTACAATACAAAGAGAAATCACTCAACCAGTTTATTGAATGTACACGTTCAGCAAATGGTGTTGTAGAAGATTGGGATTCTGCAACTCAAGTTACTTCTAACTTCACTGTATTCGTTAACAAAGGCACTTCTCAAGAAGTTGTATTGAATGTTGTTGGTATTGTTGATGCACAACAGACTACTCTTACTGACACTGGATCTTATTACTTACCTGGTGATAAACTCACTGTGTCGAAACTAGGTGGAACTAGCACCGACCCTCACTTGACGACTTGGTTATATAACGTAAAAAAACTTATTAATGTAACTAGCGTTACGTTTGGAGGCATTAACAATCAGTTTGCAACTATTACTTGCTCAAACAATCATGGTTTATTGGTTGGTGATCAGGTTACTGTTTACGGTGCAAACCCAATCATCTATAACGGAACGTTCCTTGTAACATCTAGAGATAGTAATACTGTATTCCAATATCAGTTACCACAACCTGCAACTGTAGTACCACAAGGTAACATTCTAGTATCTGTTGACTTAAACAAAGGTAAGTCTGATAGTACTGCAGTTTTAAATGCTATTGGTCCTTATACTACTAACGTTCAAAACTCTTTCTTCAATACACAGCATGCTTACTTAGCATCTACTGGTATTCCTAACTATAAGATTGGTCCTTTCCCAGGATCTGCTCTTCTTCCAGGAAACCAACGTAAATTAAATCGTTTCCCGATTGTTTCTCAAACAATCTCTACAAAGAATACTGTTGCTCCAGGTCCTATTGGAACTTGGGTAAATGGTGTTTCTATCTGGTCTTACAAGTCAACTAGAAATAAAACTTTTGGTGCAGTAACTAGTATTGGTATCACTAACTCTGGTTCTGGATATGATGCTGCATCTCCACCAATTTTAACCATTAGTGGTGGTGGAGGAACTGGAGCAACAGCAAGTGTTACTGTTAACGGTTCTGTCTCTGAAATCACTGTTACTGCAGGGGGTTCTGGGTTTACTTCTTCTCCTCTAGTCTCTATCGTTGGTGGAGGCGGTTCTGGAGCATCTGCAACTGCTATTATTACAAAAGGGGTTGTATCTAGAATACTAATCAACTCAGGCGGTACTGGATACACTTCACAACCTTCTATCACTATTGTTGGTGGCGGTGGTACTGGTGCACAAGCAACTGCATCTGTTCGTGGTCCTATTCAAGCAGTCACTGTAGGATCTGGTGGTGTTTCTTATACTTCTACTCCTAGTATTAGTCTAAGTTCTGGTAGTGGTGCTGTTGCACAAGCAATCGTTTCTAATGGTAGAATTATTTCTATTGCCATCATCTCTGCAGGTTCTGGATATACAACTGCTCCTGAGATTACTATTCAAGGTCAAGGTTTTGGTGCTGTTGCTAGAGCAACTATCGACACTGATGGTGAAAATGCAGGTAGAGTGACTGGTATCACTATTATTAACAGAGGTATTGGATATAATCAAGGAACTACAATTATCAATCTAAATTCAGTTGGTGCGGGTGCTTCATTCAGTGCTAACGTTTTTGAATGGACCTATAACTTACAAGAAACTACTACATTTGATATTGCTAAAGGTTCTGTCTTTGAAGGATATAATAACCAGTATGGTGGTGAGTATGCTCACTTATCAAATCCTCAAACCTTAAGATATATCCTTGGTGATAACTTATTTGAGAATACTTCTGGATTAATCAAAGAAAGAGAGGAAGGATTGATTCACTCTCCTATCATTGGTTGGTCATTTGATGGTAACCCGATTTATGGTCCTTATGGTTACTCTGATCCTACTGATCAGTCATCTTCTATATCAAGACTGAATACTTCATATAGACTCAAGACAAATCTTGTTTATAATGTTGATTCTAATCCAAATCCTGTTAGAACAGCAGGACCTTTACTTTCTGAAGAGGCAGCAGGTAACTTTGTAGAAGACTATGAATACGTTTTTGGTCTTGGTGCATTAGATCAGTACAATGGTAGATTCTGTAAGACTCCTGAGTATCCAGAGGGTAGATATTGCTACTTTGTTACTATTGATGCTACTGAAGATGGTAATCCACTTTTCCCATATGTTATGGGTCCTGATTTCAACTCTGTTGTTGATACTTGGAACTTAACTGCTACTGCTGTACAGCAAAACATTCCTACTGGTGTTGTTAGATATCGTGATCCTTATGAGAACGTTGATATTGACGTTGAGAGGGCACCAAATGCATCTACAAACGCTCTGACACTAGAGAACGGTGATGTATTACTATTTGAAGTAGAAGACGAAGATAGAAGCGGTGTTATCGAGCAAGATGAAATTGATGATCCCGATCAAGTCTTTGAAGAGTCTCCATTACAATTATTTGATTACTTCCCTAAAGTTAAGTTTGACTCTAAGGTTGATATTGAAGTTGAAACTACTACTAAATTTGAAGATGCTTCTGTAACTGGATTTACAGTTGAAAACCCAGGTATTAACTATCAGGTTAATGACAGATTAATCTTTGATAATACTGATACTGATGGTAGTGGTGTTTCTGCTCGTGTTTCTAGAATTAGAGGTGAAGCAGTTGAAGCATATACATTTGAGAACATTAGTGGTAATAACTTCGGTAAACTTACTACAATCAATCCTCACAATCTACAACCAGGAGATAGTGTCTTTATTGACTATACTCCTGTTATGGACAATACCAATAAGACGTTTACAGTTAGACAGTTTAAAGGTATTGAACAAATCGTAATTAATCAAACTGGATCAGGTTATAATACTGATATTCCTCCAACCATTATTATTGATGGTAACGGAACTGGTGGTAGACTTGAAGCAGTTGTAAGTCCTGTTGGTTCTATTGACACTGTTAATATTATCAACTCTGGTTATGGTTACACATCCAATCCTAGAGTTATTCTTTCACATCCTCAGGTGTTTAAGAAAGCAGATTATTATGTTGCTAAGTTTAGTAATAGAAATTATGTAAGAATTAGTGATGTTTATATCAACCCTGCTAAAGAAGTTTATATCTGTGGTAAAACTTATGATGCTGCATCTAATGATGTTGCATTTATCGCAAAACTCTCTGCTACTGGTGTTAAAGAGTGGGAAGCAAGTTTAGAACTTGCAGGTGGACAGGAAGACTCAGAATTCCTTAAATTATATGTTGATGGAAAAGATATTTGGGTTGTTGGTCAAAACAGTCCTAATAGTTCCATTCTTTCTGCTTATAACCCAGATGTTATTCTCTGTAAGTATACTGAAGCAGCAAACGGACTAAGTGCAGCATTAACCTTCCAAAAAGGTTATGCAGGTATCTCTGGTTCTACTCGTGGTGACTTTATTACTTCAATTCAGAAGTATTCTGATACTAGATTCATTATTGGAGGATATACCAATACTAACTCTGGTGCACCTTATGATGCTTTCATTGCATCTATTGATACTAATGGTAACTTTGCAATTAAGAGAAAAATTGCTTCTCCTAATAAGTCAGAGAAGATTACCGATATTGTTATCGACGGACTTGATGTATATGCATCATTAGAACTTGCAAGCACTATATCTGAAGCAGATATTGATACTGGTGTTGCTAAGATTAATTTTGGTACTAATGCTATTACTGTAGTTTGGATCAAACAGTTTGCTAATAGTTTGTATTCAATCATGGATACTAGTATCACGATTGATGAATTTAAAGAAATTTATGTTACTGGTGGTCTAAGACTTAAGTCTGATGATACTACTAGAGACAGTTTCTGGGTTGGTAAGATTGATGCAAATGGTTCATTCATTTGGAATTATCGTTATGTTGCTCCATCTGGAGGATCAGTAACTGTTGCTCCTAGTTCTGCAATCGACATCTTTGGTGATTTAAACGTTGCATTTACTAGCACTAATAATACGGATGCTTTAACTACAGTTGATACTGTTAAGATTGGTTATGATGGAAAGATTAAAAATCATACTACTAATCAATTTAATCAAAACAATATTGAAGGTATAACTGCATATTCATTAGATGTTGATAACTCTGGTGATATTCACGTTGTTGGTCAAACCCAGTGGAATAGAAACGAGTTTATCTTCCCCTTTACTGGAGGATCTCAAGTTGATACAACCAATCACTACACATTAAGTTCACAATCAACAAACAACTCTATCACATATGAGGATAACGTTGCTAAGATTAATGGTTATGCAACTGGTCAATCTACTTGGACACAAAGTAACTTAGCAATTACTTCTGCTCAGTTGGGTGCAAGACTCAATAGTGACTTCACTGTTGAGATGATGATCTTTAAGAATGCGGGTACAACTGCAGTTTCTGGTATTACTCAGCATTCTCTTATTGCTATCGGTGATGCTGAAGAGGCAACTGGTGGTCTTTGG
>TARA_B100001113_G_scaffold110327_2_pt1 | contig 14397 bp, 9 predicted proteins | sample TARA_B100001113 | Tara Oceans TARA_B100001113 (sample SAMEA2622402) | marine metagenome | biome: marine biome (ENVO:00000447); feature: deep chlorophyll maximum layer (ENVO:xxxxxxxx); material: "saline water (ENVO:00002010), including plankton (ENVO:xxxxxxxx)" | depth 50 m | reverse complement strand
ATTCCAAAGTGGGCCTATCCACATCGGACCGCTTGCTTTTTCCATTTCTTCCGGACTTGGGTGTACCACAAATTTGTATGGCTTGCCTTCGGTTCGAATTCTCCAACCTATCAATTCACGATTCTTATCCGCTCCCTGCTTGCTCTTTCGTACCCGGACGGAGACGCGAACGTGATGTCCATCGAACAATGCGAGAATTGGCTCAATTGCCCGATCAAGTTGAGCGGATCGTGTTGCAATAGTTCCGAGGAGTACGCGAACAGCATCGTCATGCGCATAGAGGTCAACGATGCCTTTGTGGCCATACCGGCGCATTCCCGAAGTCGAGGAAGAACCAGTCAAGGCAGCTGTATCCGTTGCAGTTACCTCGAGAACGCCCACGCGCCCGAGAGCTTGCAGTGCTGCGTCGATAAATGAAATCGGAGAGCCGAAGGGATCGACGTCAATCCATTGAAATGACCCTTGAATCATCGCCATTCTTGCATCGCATTGTTGGAACTTTATCCCATTCCGTTCAATGAACTCGGGCTGAAGTTGTTCATCATCAATATCAACAAAACTCTGATTCAATGCATCAGATGTTGTGGAAAGCAAGGCCCAATCCAGGGCTTCAGAGTCGAGGTCGTTTGCTGTAATGTGCAGTCTGCCTTGATGTTCTTGGTTGATTTCATTTCTCCATCGTCGAACTCGAATTCCTGTTGCGCACAGTGCATCCAATGCCCGTATTGGTCGGTCACCGTTGATCCAACCGTGCTCCAGAGCATCCTGCAACAACAACACAGAACGTGTACGTGCAGGAGCCATTGCAGGATTCATGAATCCCGTTCCGGATTTTTCAGCAGGTCCACGAGGCATATGGGTTGGGCGCTCTTGACTTTGTTTTAGGTGAACAAACGTTCGACCTTCACACCAGATATGGCCAGGCCAGCCTTCGAGAGATTCCTCTCCAGAAAACGACTCGGCCATGCTTGGACGAGATGTCACCTCTTCTTGACCGCACCGCTTCAATAATGCTCGAAGAAAACATCCGGATTGCTGTGGGTCACCTTATGTCCGTTGTCGTGAACGTGCCCAATGATTGAGGCGCTTGGTTCGAATGACTTTAGGAATTGAAGAAGAGATTCTGCTTGTTCTTTTTCGACAGCCAGTACCATGCCTAAGCCCATGTTGAATGTTCGATGCATTTCCAAATCGGTAACGTTCCCTGCTTGCTGAAGCCAAGAAAATTCAGGAGGCATTTGCATCGGGGCATCAATGTGCCATCCAAATCTGTCATGCAACCTTAACAGGTTGGAGAGCCCTCCTCCAGTAATGTGAGCAATACCGTGAACTGAATGGACCGAGTTTACCGTTTCTTTGAGGTGATGAAGAAGCTGAACAACAGGCTCACAGTATATCTTTGTTGGAATCAACAGGACATCAGCAAGGGTTGGATTATCAGGTAGTTCCCGGTTTTGGAAACGAGCATCAAAAGGACATGCATCGGTGTATGCGAGACCCTTGTGATTGATGATGTTCCGAACGAGAGAGAATCCATTCGAGTGAATTCCAGAAGAGGGCAATCCGATGAGGGCGTCTCCAACTTTGAGATGTTCACCAGTAATTGCTGAATCTTTGTCGAGGAATCCAAGGGCTGTTCCGGATAGATCAAGTTCAGTAACGATTCCAGGGAGAGAAGCAGTCTCTCCACCAGCGAGTGTGACATTGGCCAATTCACATGCCTTTGCAAGAGAGGCTCCGACTGCAGCATGAACTTCAGGATCCGGTTTCGGAACTGCGATATAATCGACAAATGCAATTGGTTCAGCACCTACACACAGTAAATCGTTGACATTCATGGCCATACAATCAATACCGACACTATCCCAATTTTTGACTTCAGTTGCGATTTGTAATTTACTCCCAACACCGTCGGTTGCCATGGCTAAGAGGTGATTTCCGAATTCGATCAATCCACCAAATCCACCAGGTAAATCAACAGGTGCTCCCGGTGTGCCAGCCTTTCGTGTTGAGCGCTGGAGAGAGCCGATGAGTGAAGCGACAGCAGCTCCTTCAAGGTCGATGTCAACACCGCTCGAAGCATAATCCATCGGGCCGCTCATACGTTTTCCAATGCAAGACCATTCATGAATCAATCGTCTCGCCACTCAACAATTGAGCGGCCTCGATGATTTCCATATGTGACCTAGCAAGACGATGACCATCGTCGACTTTGTGGAATGCTAGAATCTCCCTCTCCGACCGTTCAGCATACTCGATACTGCATGAGATGGGCACGATATCGTCCTCAATACCGTGGATAATGATGGTTTTCAACCCCTCGGGTACTGAGAGGATTGTTGTGTTATCAACTGGAGGTTCGACTAGATGTAAAGCAGGTGCGCACAGAAGTAGGCCAGAAAAAGAATCGGGCATTTGCATGGCAACAAGTGCTGCTGTGAGCCCTCCATAACTCGAACCTGCAAGGATTGGTTTGTGTTCAGAGTATTTCTCACACTCCTTCAGTAAAAGGTGAACGCGTTGTGCAAGATTCATTCCTTGGAAATCAGGAGCGTTAACATCGAAACCCGCGTTTCGAAGTGCCTGAATCTTGCTTCCATTCGGCGACCCTTCTAGTCCGTGTGCGAAAATAATCATGATGTTCGCAAATACCGAATTCATATCAACTTATTGAGGTCGGCATTTTTCCACTCCCTGGAAAAAAACCATCAAAAAGCCCGATGAATCAGTGTGTTTTTCCAGTGGAAATGAAGGGGGCCAGAAGATGCAATGGAACCATTAAGAACAGTCGCCGTTCATACCTAATTCCTTGGTGTGATGTGAACGTGATTCAAGATTTCGATTTAACGGCTCGCTGGTCAACTCTTCTTCATGCACATTTTACCGAGGATGTTCACAATATTGCCCAACTGTGGCCTGATGTTCAAAGTCTTGAAGTCTCGTATCGAACGATCGAAGGATTTGACCCCACATTCGCCCAGAGCATTCTTGAGCAACCCGATCTGCACGATGATGCATCGAATAGAGCACTTCGAGAGTTACTTGCTGATGTTGGATATGGTGCGATCAATCCTTGGGTTCGAATCGTTCACCTTCCAAGCGATCAAGTTCGAACTGTTTCACAACTCCGTTCGGATGATATTGGGTTGATGATTTCAATTGATGCGGTTGTAACCAAAATTTCGGGTGTTCGGCCCAGGATGTATTCTGCAACCTTCAAGTGCGGTGCATGTGAACACCTTATTACAATCCAGCAACCCAATGAGCAAGAACTCATCAATCCAATGGAATGCTCGCAAATCGATGGTGGATGTGGGCTTACAAATCGACAGACACGATTCCAATTGCTCCAAGAACGTTCAACTCTAACTAATTCACAATTTATCGAACTCCAAGAACTTCCAGAACAAGTCCGTGGTGGAGTACAACCAGAACGCATCTCATGCGTCGCTGAACATGATTTGACAGGAAAGGTCAATCCAGGTGATCGGGTCAAGGCCAATGGAGTACTTTTTATTCGTTCACAACGCAAGTTTGGAAAAGACACTCCTGTGTTTGACATTTTCATGCGCGTTCAATCATTGGAGCGTCAAAATCTTGCCCTAGAAGAAATTGTAGTCACGGACGAAGAAGAGGCGGATATCAGGAGCTTTGCATCGGAACAAGATGTCTACAAACGCATAGCACAATCGATTGCGCCATCGATTTTCGGAATGGACAAAATCAAGGAAACTCTGATGTTGCAATTGTTCGGAGGTGTTGCCCGACTCAACCCCGATGGAACAAGAAATCGTGGAGACATTCACATTCTCTTGATGGGTGATCCTGGAGTTGCAAAGTCTCAACTCTTGGCATACATGGGGAATATCTCTCCACGTGGCCGTTTCACTTCTGGTATGTCTGCATCTGCAGCTGGTTTGACAGCAGCAGCAGTTCAGGATGCAAATGCTGATGGACGTTGGACACTTGAAGCAGGCGCCCTTGTTCTCGCAGATCAAGGTCTAGCAGCGATTGACGAATTCGACAAGATGAATCAATCGGATCGATCCAGCATGCACGAAGCTATGGAACAACAAACGATTTCCATTTCAAAGGCGGGGATCAATGCAAGCCTGAGAACGCGTTGTGCAGTTCTCGCTGCCGCAAACCCGAAGGCAGGACGATTCCAACCGGTTTCTGAAGTTCCTTTCACTGGTCAAATCAATCTCGCTCCACCTCTCATTTCACGTTTTGATGTGATATGGCTCTTGACGGACGAACCCTCCGAGGACAAGGACGCTAAAATTGCAGGACACATTGTTGATAACCGATTGTCGGGAACAAGCGAACTTCTGGTCAATGAAGGATCTCGACCTGATCCTCGTAAATTGAGTTCAGTCGCAACAAAGCCGAGTCATTCAGATGGTCATCTTCACCGTGAATTCATTCGTAAATACGTTGCTTATGCAAAGCGAACCGTTCACCCGAATTTGGATGATGAGGCCAGAAAGCACATCATTGATTATTATGTCAAAACCAGAAAGCAATCAGGTGAATATCAGGATTCAGTCGCTATTACTGCTCGTGCGTTGGAGGCACTTGCGCGACTTGCAGAGGCCAGTGCACGCATTCGATTATCCGAAGAAGCAACGATTGAAGATGCTGAGCGTGCGGTTCGTCTTACCAAGACTTGGCGCTATGATCTCATGGGAGAGAACTACGATGAAACTGCCATTGCTTCCAACCAAAAAGGGAAGGCTCGTCATGCTGAACGCAGCATCCTTGATATCGTGGACCGCCTCTCTGCCAACGGAGATGGGTTCGCCCAGCTTGTTGATGTTCTCAACGAAGCAGAACGTCTTGACATCTCTAGAGAAAAGGCCGAGGAAGTGATTGACAAACTCAATCAAAATGGCCGTCTTATGCGTCCAACTGGCTACGACACTCTTCAGATTGTTTAGATGTTAAGCAATCATCTCTTGAAGTGGTGATGCTTGGCAAGGCCATGTCAGATGCAATCCCACAGGAGCCAGAAGGTGATGTGACGGATGCATCGACCTTCGATACGGCCCAATTGGGATTTATGTGCGGAATCGAAGTGCACCAACAATTGGCCACCGGAAAACTCCACTCACGCCAACCTTCGATGTTGTATGATGTCACCATAGACTCCGTTCCTGATGAGTGGCCTCGCTATGCTCGAAAGCTTCGATTGGCGAGTGGTGAGGGCGGAAAAGTCGATGTTGCGGCCCGTTTTGAAAAGCAACGCAATCGCTCCTTTGTATACATTCAATCTCCAAATTCTGGTCTCATCGAATTGGATGAGAGCCCACCTCTTGTCCATGATTCTGATGCTCTCAATGTGGCATTGACAGTTTCAGCAATGCTTGAAGCAAAGCCAGTTGGTGCAATTCAAACCATGCGAAAAACCGTTGTAGATGGCTCAAATACGAGCGGGTTCCAAAGGACCTCACTTATCTCAACCGATGGTGTCCTTCGAACTGAGACGGGGGATGTTGGCATCGATGTACTTTGTTTAGAAGAAGACAGTGCTAGAAAACTTGACAGCATCTCAACCAATAATGGCGAACAAGTCATCTATAATTTGGATCGACTTGGTGTGCCTTTGATCGAAATTGCTACGTCTCCTGATATTCAATCACCTGAACATGCCAAGGAGACCGCCAAAGCACTCGGCCGAACCTTGCGAGACACTCGCCGTGTTCGTCGAGGATTGGGATCGATTCGGCAAGATTTGAACGTAAGCGTTGCTTGTGGTGATCGGGTTGAAATCAAAGGATGTCAAGATTTAGGTTGGATTCCTCGGATCGTTCGATTGGAAATGGTCCGTCAAGTTCACATGTACAGACTGGCAAACGAATTGCGGTCTGAATTGGACTTGCCCCCACTACCTCAAGATCGCCGTCTCGATGACGATGAGATCGAATCAAATGTTGCCTCAACCGTCGCTTCACAGATTTCACTCGAATGTATTGATGTGACTCCTTCGTTCACCTCATGCGAGAGCCGTATGGTCAAGGAAGGTATCGAAGGTGGTTCGACCATGCTTGCTCTCAGGCTTTCAGGATTTGCTGGTAAAATCGGCACCAAAACAATGGACATAGACGGTGCCCAACTTCCTCGATTAGGCCGGGAACTTGCAGGTGCTGCAAAACTAGCAGGTGTCCGGGGAGTATTCCATTCTGATGAACTTCCAGCATACGGCATTGAAGAATCACATGTTCTCGCTGTACGTAACACGTTAGGGCTCAGTTCTGAAGATGCCTTTGTCCTCTGCCTTGCACCTTCTTGGCAAGCGCAGTTGGCTCTTGAAGCCGTGGGCCATCGAGCTCGCCTAGCCTATCATCGAATTCCACAAGAGGTTCGAAATGTTGTTGTCAAGAAAGGCGCTCCTGATGATGGAACTACCACGCCAATGCGCCCACTACCGGGGGGCGCTCGCATGTATCCTGAAACAGACGTCCCCACAGTGTCCGTCGAGGAAGATCATTGGTTGCATGTAATCCAAAACCTTCCGATGCGCCAAGATGAACGGATGGCCAGACTCAAGCAAACCGAGCTTTCCGAAGATCAATGCAAGCAACTTCTCTCACGAGAACTTGATGATGCTTTCTATTTGCACCATGAAACCAAAAGTAAGGCATGGGCAACACTTCTTCTCGAACATGAGTCGGTTGAGCCAGGTGTCTTGTCATGCATTCTTGGTGTCCGAGAAAGCGGGGACTTAACCCGAGAAGGAATTGAAGAAACTGTTGAACATTTTGCGAACAGCAAACATATTACTGCTGAGGAAGTAAAACTGTTTGCTCAAGAAAACAACCTCATACCTGCTGACGTCGGAGATCTCGAATCAATCGTCGAAGGGATTGTCATGGAGAGACTTGATTTCGTCAAGGAACGAGGCATGGGTGCCATGGGTCCACTTATGGGCGTAGTTATGGGGGCATGCCCAGGCGTTGATGGAAAAGAAGTCAGCGCAGTACTACGGACAATCATCCAGAGGCATTCATGATGAGAGTTGCAACTCTTTTTCTAGCTCTCGTTTTGTTTTTGCCACTTGCCCAAGCGGCGTCTGAATCATCATGGACGCATGAGTTTGAAGATGGATACATCACAACAAAACCACTTGTCATAGAGGACAGCGTTTTCGTTCGCACTTCTGGCTTTTGGACTGGCGATGCACGACCAGTAATCGCTGCCTTTGATGTACAATCTGGAGACGAGCATTGGCGATTCACATCCCAGACCTCTCTTCAACACGATATGGCTCCACTTCTTTATGCAGAGCAAGGCTCTGGAGGTTGTGGTTCGTGGCAGGATCTTCTCATCGTTGGATGGGCGGATGGGAAAGTTACAGCACATTCGACGGAAGATGGGTCATTAGTTTGGGAAAACCAAACGGAAATCGACCAGATCGGTATTACTGGTTCGATGCTCATTGAAGACGACCAAGTCATTGTTCCAACACGAACAGGACTGTCGAGTTTCTGCCTTGCAGATGGGGAAGAGATTCTGAACGTGGATGTAGGATTTATTGGATGGAGGAATGGAGTAACTGCAATTGAAGAGGGCTTTGTTTTTGGGGATGAATCGGGCAATCTCCACACAGTGCTTCGCAACGGGAGTGTTTTCAGTACTCATCTTGGAGAAGGAAAAATCAGGCACGCACCTTTGGACACCCGGCATGGTTTGTTTGTTCACCTACAGACTGAGGAGGGATCGACATTGTTCCTCAATGGTTCGGTTCTTGCGTCCGTTGGGCAATCTCCTGCAATTCCGTTAATGCATGAGAATCGTATCTATGCAGCAACAAGCGATGAATGGATTTCCATTCTCTGCGATGAAGACACGTGCTCGATTGAAGCAACAGAACCATTTCATTCAAATGGGGAGTTGGCTCTTCGAATCGTTGGCACTGAAATTGAAGTTTGGGCACATTCCAACACCGTATCCGGGGGGTGGGGAATCTTCAATCAAACAGCATTCGTGCGGATGGAGAACTTTTCATTCAATACGTACGGTACAGCAGCTCCAGGTTTTGGTCCTGGAGTGATAGCATATGGTAATGATGCAGGAGTCCTCAAAGTTACATTCGAATCGTCTGAACCTTTGGATGAGGAGAAAACCAGTGTAAACATTCTGGGAGGAATCCATTATGCGGCAGTTATTTCTCTATTCCTTTTCACATGCTACTCCTTAGCGCATCGAGACATCAAGCAACTCACAAAGGTAGGTTCGGCGTTTCTTCTCCTGATTGCTATCGCCGTTGTTCCTGAACTTTCATTGAAACTAGCAGAACAAACGAGTCCTAATGGCGAAGCGGAGTGGAATCCTTCATGGCCAGATGAATGGCTTGGGACTCAAGTGATTGTATTCGAAATCGATGGCGTAGAGCATACGATAGGTGGTTTAGAACCCCAACAAACCGTTTACGATTTGACGATGATCGCTTGTGATGAATTGGGAATCGAGACAGAAATCGAACAACAATACTTCGGGGCCTATCTCGTATCATTCAATGGGTCTGTGGGCGATGGGTGGGAGTTTTCATTAGACGGAAGTCGAAGTCAAGTTGGAATGACTGAAGCCCAACTTAATGATACGTCAATCGTTGAGTGGCGACCTGCTTGAGCGGTAACACTCAAGGCTGTGCGTCAATTGGGACGTTCATGTTGAGCGCGATAGGAACCCACGGTCCTACCGTCTCGCCAACAACAATGATGGTATTGAACGTCATATTATTCATCATAGGTGTCTGGTTGCTGATTAAACCTCAGGACAGGAAACAAACCTGGCTTTGGGCACTCTTGCTCCTTACAGGCCTCGCCTCAGCATCCCGAATTGCAATGGGATTTATCCCCAACGTCATGCCAGTCACAATTCTTGCAGTAATGGTTGGTTCGAAGTTTGGGGCTCAACGCGGATTTGCTTTTGCTATTCTTGTAACACTAGCGAGTAATGCAGTTCTTGGCCACGGCTGGTGGAGTTTGTTCCAAATCTTAGGATGGGGTTCAGTAGCCATTCTCGCATCAATGGTAAAGGTCCATGATGAGGAAGGAATACTCTCGATGTCCCAACTTGCATTTGCATCATTATGGAGCGTTCCGGTGTTCAGCATCATCGTTTCCCTTTCCATTATCGACGCTGGAATGTCTCCAATTGAATTTGGGTTGTACCTCGTAAACGGCTTGCTTTATGATCTCCTTCACTTCTTGGGGAACCTCTTCTTTGCAATGTGGTTTGGGCAATGGTTTGAGCGCCTGCTCAACATGAATCAACCTCATCATCAAATCGTCCAACAGGAGAATGGGCATGTCAGCACTTTCTGATCCTCCTACGATGGCATTTCTTTGTCGAAGTGACCTACAACTTTCTCCGGGTAAGCTCGCAGTTCAATGTGCTCACGCTGCAGTCGAATCGTTACAACGTGCTAAGAAAACACATTCACGAATGGTGCATCGCTGGAAGGAAGGGTCGTCACGAAAAGTTTGCCTTGCAGTTGATGATGAGACAGAGTTGGAGTATTTCTTGGAGCTGGTACAAGAGGCATCCTTGCCGTTTGCATTGATCAAAGATGCGGGTTTGACAGAAGTTCCCCCTGGAACAGTGACTGTGCTCGGTATCGGTCCGGCACCGCGTCATACAATGGATTCGATACTTAGCGAACTCAAGGCCTACGAATGAGGTGATACAATGGGATTTCGTAGTTTCTTGCATCGCATAACAGCGCCAAAAATTACAGCTTCTGTTCGCCGAGATCAATCGCTTAAAATGGTCTTTATTATCAATCATGAATTAAAAATGGGCAAGGGTAAAATCGCCGCTCAAGTTGGCCATGCAGCGGTTAAGGCAACACTCAAATCTGGAGAATTAAGGCCTGAATTACTCGATGCTTGGCTTTCGAGCGGACAAAAGAAAATCTGTGTCAAAGCTGTGGATGCTCCACATATTGAACAGATTGAAAATCAGGCGAAACAAGTTAATGTCCTAACTTCAAAGATTCACGATGCTGGGCATACGCAAATACCAGCAGGATCACTCACTGTGCTTGCATTGGGTCCAGATGAGGATGAGAAACTTGACAATTTAACTGGTGAGTTAAAATTACTCTAAGTCGATTCCTTGAACATGGGAAACTCTGTGGAGGGTCCATGCGAGACGTTGTTTCTGACCGGATTGATTTGCGATCCGATACCGTTACCCAGCCAACAACAGGTATGAGACAAGCAATGGCAAGCGCAGAAGTTGGAGACGATGTATTGGGCGACGACCCAACGGTTCAGAGACTTGAATCAATGGTTGCAGAGATGTGTGGTAAAGAAGCAGGACTCTTCGTCCCATCGGGGACAATGTCCAACGCTGTTGCATTGAAGACGCACACTGTACCTGGTGATGAGATTGTTACCGAACGATACAGCCACATCTATCTTTACGAAGGAGGGGGTTATGCTGCATTATGCGGATCGAGCATTGCTCTTCCAGAAGGAAACAATGGCCTCCTTACACCAGAACTTGTTAACAATGCTATTCGGAAGCAAAGTGGCTCACAATCACATTATCCAGACGGTAGCCTCGTATGTGTCGAGAACACAGCAAACCGCGGCGGAGGGACATGCTATGAACAGGACACTCTCGATGCAATCGCAGAGGTAGCGAAGGCTAAGAATTGCTCAACACACATTGACGGAGCACGAATATTCAATGCAACTGTAGCGACTAATACTCCATTACCGCGTATGACCAAAGAATATGACTCAGTTTCAATTTGTCTCTCGAAGGGTCTTGGGGCGCCTGTTGGATCTGTTCTTGTTGGTTCAAATGGGTTCATTGAACAAGCGCACAGATGGAGAAAGATGTTCGGCGGAGGAATGCGACAATCTGGTATTCTTGCCGCTGCAGGGATATATGCTCTTGAAAATAACATTGAACGAATGAAAGAGGATCATCGTCGAGCGAAAACCATTGCACAAGCCATTGATGAAATGGACCATGTATCAGTAGATGTTGATGCTGTTCAAACCAACATGGTGTACTTTTCATCGAACCAATATTCGGCAAGTGAAGTCTCTCAAAGAATGGCAGTAGCTGGTATCGACATGTTTGATATCTCGCCAACGCATTGCAGGATTGTAACACATCTTCACGTAACGGATGAAGATGTACAAAACGTCATACAAGCACTCTCCGCGCTTGCTTGAAACTTTTTAACACCTCGACAACCAAATCTAACATGATTGGGGAAGCCTGCGGCATCTGCCAAAATGAAGAAATTGAAACAAACTGCTCAATCTGCATCCGCTGTGTTGAGTTAACTGAGGAGAGTAAATGGGCTCCATCGTTGCCTTTAGAAGTCCATCAACGCATGACTGATGTATTGGGTGGGCCCGTGCGTTCTTTGCGTAAACGTTGGGGAAATCTGGAACGATTTATGGATCACACTCCGGATGTTGATTGGGCCAGACTCGAGGATTCGGACATGGACCCGGTACGAATCTCACCGTTTCCCGAGGAAGAAGGCAAAATTTTCGTTGAAAAATTGGAGAAAAGGAGTGGGTATTCAGGGTACGAAAAAGAACTTCTTGAGGAGGGATTTGTCATGTGGGATGGGACACTACTCTCGTTTGTTGACGGACGGATGTGCATTGACGGTCGTTCACATGAAGCGAGAATTCCAACCGAACAATATCTCCTCCTCCTCATGAACCCAGAGCAACGGAAAGGTTGGGACCTTGTCAAATTGTATTTGTCCTTAAGTGGGCTGTTTCAGAGGCTTGATCCATTTGATCGGCCACAACGATACATGCATCGTTACCATCGATTGTTTGGACAAATTCAGCGAGAGCTCCTCTCGCCCTTCGATGCATTTGTCCAATCGTCATTCCTCCTTGATCAAAATGAACGCCGGAAAAAGAAATTACCGTACTTAGAGGAGCAAAGGTGGTCAACTGAACTCATGAATCGACTTTCTCGCTGCAGCAGACCACGACAAAAGATGAAATTAGCACGACGCTTTGTAAGGAACGGCGAGAATAAATCAATCCCTCCTTCGAGATGGCCTTGGGTTCAACGCTGGATAGAACTTGACGACCAAGTTCAGCATGCAAATGTGAGCTATCCTTTCATGGTTAACGCAAAAGGAAACCTCTGTTTTCGGACGCTGACAAAAAACGGCAGTGTTCGCAGGGCACAGATCCCATTTTCACCTTGTTTGCTCGCTGGACTGATTTCTTGGGGGTCTTCACCGCACGCTTCCAAAGAGGGAGAGTGGCTCATTGCTGCTCAAATGAACTGGTCAGCTCCATATCAAAATTCAGAAACCGCTGATGAACCATTTCGCCGTTCGATGCAATTCTTACGGGGCGTTCTCCAGCAATTCCCGAATGATACATGGGTATATGGAGAACGGTTGTTGGTTCGCGGAATGTTAGGGCATTTTTACGAAATCCGGATTAACAGAGGGGCCCATAATGCGCCATTCAAGATTCATGGAGTAGGAAGGCGGTCGACTCATCGTCATTCAATTTGCATTCACACTGGAAATTATCACCGAGATATTCCAATTGGTGACACCATTGCGATTGTCGTCCTCTCCCTCCTTTCGGATGTTAATACTTCAACGCGGGTCAATAGTTTGCAAATGCATTTGATGACCCAACCTCCGATAGGCTCCCCACAACAAAATACGGGTGCCAATCCGCGTGAATTCTACAAATCAGGACACAAAACATTCCGTTTTCAACAATACCATATCTTTCATCACGAGGAGGATTCCCAAGGCGCTATCGATCTCGATTCGTTGGAGCTGATGTCCGATGAGGCTATTCTTGAGGATTGGAAACTAAGGCCTGTAGGCGATGCCAGTTTTGTTCCACCTGGCCATCTTAATCCAGATTACGATTTTGAATTTGATGAAAATCGTATCCTTGAAGGAGATTTCTACGAAGCTCGAAGACGTGAACGACCAATTTTTCAACAGATACGCGATCAAATCCTCATTGTTCGTAATCCACCAGAACCTCGCAATCCTGTTGATGATGAGCCTCAAAGGCAGGACGATCAATTCCATCGCTGGTACCGAACGATGCCTCTGGTATGGGAAGCACTCTCTTTGCAACCGATTGGCCATCAGGTCGAATTGGGGGGGGTACGTGGTTTGTTTCGAATGCAAGGTTGTCGACTCCGCCTCACCATTCGTTCTGCTCAAGAAGAAGATGCTCTCCGCCGAATTCTCGAAATATTAGGATACAGGCATGCTCGCTATCGGGATTTGAATCAAGTCTATGTTCGTCGGGATTTTCCGATAGCAGATCCAAGACAAGCTCTGCGGGAATTGATGCAACCGATGACTGAAGAATTCGGTTTTGCAAACATCGATGATTATGTTCTCCGTTTCATCGAGGTTGGCCGGCCTCCGGACAGAATGCCTGATGTCGATGCAAGACTGAATGCAAACATGGTGGATTTCTACTGATTTTGACGTCGTAGAGCTACCGCAAGAATAGCAAGGACCGTTAACGGCATTGAAATGAAGGGAGTGTCTTCAGTAATAGGCTCTGGTTCCTCCTCTTCCTCAACCTTTGGCTCAATATATTCCTCAAACATGAGATGAACTTCAAGATCGTCACCATCATAAGCATCAGCGTAATTGATATCCATTACATTTGCAAACATGCCCGAAGAATTCACCGTCCCTACATCAATGATTTCTCGAAGGACGTGAGGATAGTATTGCTGGTTGTTCGTACCTTCTGGGAAATAAGCCATTTTCTCAACCATCCACACAGTAACGTTGTATTTCTTGTCGGTTGAATGTTCGAAGATCCAACTTACAGTACCACTGTTTGCTCCAGTGGGAGTCCAAGTCATTGAAATCATTCCTTCTCCAGCATCGTTTGGTCGCTGTGCAATTTCGGTGTAGTCACTAACCAATGAGTCTCCTACAGGGTTGCTACCTGAAATGGCATACATGCCATTGAATCCAGCAACAGGAGGCTTCCATGGTGTGAAATCCCCGTACCTGTCTCGGAACCATTGGTCAACAGACTCTGAGCCCAATGGATCTTCAGGATCGTAGATGTTGCGATGGACTGCATAGATTTGCATGTTGACATTGAGAGCAGCTTCTTCCATTGCTTCTTCAACATCAACACAGTTGGAGCACCATGTTGCCGTATAGTCCTCAACGATAGCAGGGAGGTCAGCAAACGAACTATTCAGTTCAAACGATTCGTTGGTCATCCCATGAATCCCTCCAAGGAGTAACCCTGAATCAAGTTCCTCAACCTCAGCACCGGAAGTACTGGGTAACAGGCACAATAGCATCAGTGTTGCAATTCCAAGACCGATTAAACGAGACATGATTAACGGATAAACTGCCCCCTTATGAGACAATCCATC
>TARA_B100001113_G_scaffold351188_1_pt1 | contig 14412 bp, 8 predicted proteins | sample TARA_B100001113 | Tara Oceans TARA_B100001113 (sample SAMEA2622402) | marine metagenome | biome: marine biome (ENVO:00000447); feature: deep chlorophyll maximum layer (ENVO:xxxxxxxx); material: "saline water (ENVO:00002010), including plankton (ENVO:xxxxxxxx)" | depth 50 m | reverse complement strand
AGGCGCGAACTTGGGTCCCCCTTCACTTTCCTAGAAGGCCCCCCGACAGCAAATGGTAAACCCGGGATACACCACGTAATTTCGAGGCTTTTCAAGGATATGGTGTGCCGTTGGAAAACGATGCAAGGGCATGTTGTGGAACGCAAAGCTGGATGGGACACCCATGGTTTACCTGTCGAAATAGAAGTTCAGAAACAACTCAATCTGATGTCAAATGAAGAGATTGAAGATTATGGGATGAAGGAATTCAACGAGAAATGCAAAGAAAGCGTTTGGACCTATGAGGAGGCATGGAGAGAAATGACTGAAAGAATGGCTTTCTGGGTCGATCTTGATGATCCTTACGTCACCCTGCAAGACAAATACATTGAGTCTGCATGGTGGTCGTTGAAGAAAATGTTCGAAAAAGGCTATCTTTTCAGGGGCCACAAGGTATTGCCATACTGCCCACAAACTGGCACCAGTTACTCAAGTCATGAGGTTTCTCTTGGATATAAGGAGGTTACAGAACCAGCTGTTTTCGTCAAGTTCAAGCTCTCCGAGGATAATGCTTCGATTTTGGCATGGACCACTACACCTTGGACATTGCCAGGAAATGTAGGACTAGCGGTCGGCCCAGATTTGACTTATTGCAGAGTCAGGATTACTTCGGGGCCTTCCGATTCATGGGAAGGAAGAGGAGGAGGGGAAGTTGGTGAAGAGATGATCCTAGCAAAGGATCTGATTGGAAATGTTCTGAGAAATCACGTCGAAGTACTTGAGGAATTCCCAGGCTCTGAACTGATTGGAAAGGCATACACTCCACTTTTCCCCGGAGCTGTTGATGGAACCGGACATCCATCGGCGTGGACTGTGGTTGGGGCCGACTTTGTCACAACGACAGACGGAACTGGAGTCGTACACACGGCAGTGATGTACGGAGAAGATGATTACAGGCTAGGGATGGATGTGGGGTTCCCTGCACAGCACACTGTCGGGATGGATGGTAAGTTTGTTTCAGGAATTCACGAGTCCATAGATGGCAAGTATGTCAAAGAATGTGACGATATCATAATCAACATTCTTTCTTCCGAGGGTAGTCTTTACAGAGAACACTCCTACACCCACGATTATCCGCATTGTTGGAGGACAGACCATCCCCTACTTTACTATGCAATGGACAGTTGGTTTGTACGAATGACTGCGGTTAAGGAAGAAATACTACAATACAATTCTGAAGTGGAGTGGGCCCCAGAGTGGACAGGAACAAAGAGGATGGGGGAGTGGCTGTCCAATATCAAGGACTGGGCAATAAGTAGAGAGAGGTACTGGGGGACGCCTCTACCAGTGTGGATTTGTGGAAAGTGTGGGAACGAGCATTGCGTCGGAAGTTTGGAAGAACTCTCTGAGATGAAGACCGATTCGTCCGAGATGCCACCGGAGCTCCACAGGCCTTATGTTGATGAAATCGCGCTTCTGTGTCCAAATGATGGATGTGGGGGTGAAATGACAAGGGAGCCTTACGTTATGGATTGCTGGTTTGACTCTGGTTGCGCGTCCTTCGCTCAATGGCATTATCCATTCGAAAACAGTGATAAGTTCGAGGGCTCGTTTCCAGTGGATTACATTTGTGAAGCGGTTGATCAGACAAGGGGCTGGTTCTACTCCCTGATGGCAGTATCCACCACAGTTTTCGATAGCATTAGTTATCGGAGATGTCTCTCCTTAGGACACATTCTTGACAAGGATGGGAAGAAGATGAGTAAGTCCAAGGGAAATGTTGTGAATCCGTGGGATCACTTCAACAAGGAAGGTGCTGATTCCATCAGATGGTATATGATGACCCAAAGTGCACCTTGGTCTCCCACAAATTTTGATCCAAATGGGGTAAGGGAATCTTATGGGAAGATGTTTTTAACTCTGTGGAATGTTTACAAGTTTCACGCAGACTACGCCTCTTTGGATGGATTTGATCCAGATAATGACGATACGTATGTGCCTCCAGATGAAAGAAGTCCGCTTGATCGTTGGATACTTTCAAAGACATCATCAATGGCTCAAGGATATCATGACAAATTCGTTCAATGGGACTTTCATAAAGCCGGAAGGGACCTCGAAAGTTTTGTGGTGAATGATCTCTCGAATTGGTATGTCAGGAGATCTCGAAGACGACTTTGGGATGAGGCTGACAGTGCTGACAAACATTCCTGTCAGAACACCCTACATGAAGTTCTCCTGATTGTTTGTAAGCTGATGGCCCCTGTATCTCCATTTGTTACTGACGCCATACACAGAGGACTGACTGGGTCATCGGTACATCTAGCTGACTGGCCGGTTGGGTCCGACATAATCGAAGAAGACCTGCCTCCTCTGGACCCATTGGTTGAGATGGAAATGGAGTTAGTTAGATCAATAGCTGAAGCAGGGAGAAGGGTGCGTGTGAATGCTGGAAGAAGACAGCGTCTTCCGTGTAGATCGGGTTGGATCGTGGGTGGACCAGACCTGTCTAATTTCCATGATATTCTCTCTGAGGAACTTAATGTCGAAGAGATTAATGTGGTTGATGATCTGGATTCATTTCAGAAAATCGAAATCGCACCCAACAGAAAGGCCCTCGGGGCTAAGTGCAGGTCCGACCTTCCGGTAGTTCTTTCGGAACTCCAAACGATGGATCCAGAGATACTGCTACTTGAAATCCAAGCGGGAATTGCGGCGGTGGCTGGCTATGAGATTCTTGAGAGTGATATTGAAATCAAGAGAGTCGAAAGGGACGGGTTTGCCGCTGACACGCTCTCCGGAGATTATGGTGATGTCTCAATAGTTCTTGACATGGAAATTGATGATGACCTCTTGTCCAAGGGCCTTTCCAGAGACATAATCAGGAGAATTCAATCTAAAAGGAAGGATTTGGACCTAGAAATAGAGGCGAGGATAAATCTTAGCGTTTGGGTCGAGGGTGGCCAAATCTCCGAACGAGATTGGGATCGTGTTGTATCTGAAACCCGCTCAGAGAACGCGTATTTGAACAAGGGAGTAGCTATCGATGACTCAATAGATTTTGAAGTAGATGGGATTCGGATATCAGTCCATATCGAGAAGTCCGACGCCTGATTTTTTTGATATCAGATTTTGGACTAGAATGTTTGGGATTTTACTGATATTCCGAAGGGAGCAACAATTCCAAAGAGAATAACGGGTCGGGGTCTGTGGAGTCCTGATAGGCAATGAATGAGCCTCCATCTGGAAGTATCCCCATACTTGCGAAGTCGAACCTAATATCATTGCCGGCCCCTGAAGTTGAGTCTAAATCGCCCTGTCCCAAGTACGTTCTTGAGTCGGGTAGCATACTCTCAGAGAAATCTCTGACATGCCAAGCCAGATCGACATCGGGGCCGAATGAGCTCTGGTACCTGACATTAAGTACAAATAAGTCATGGATTCCATTAGAATGAAATTCCCACTCTTCTATCCCCGTAGCTTCCGCAGATAGGTCATAGGATTGATTCTCCCAAGTCTCGCCGCCATCCCAAGAGAGTAAATGGGTAAGGTTGGAATTACTTGCAGTGACGCAATGCAAGGCCGTTGACGAGTCAAGGGCGCAATATTGTGATGGGAGCGAATTCCCTCCCAGCGTCACTCCTGTCCACCAATTAAGTGATGTATCAAGAAATGCATCCCTCCCATCAAGGAAATAGTCCGGGAAATAAAGACCCCCCGAGGGGACTGGGAACGCCCTCATTTCTTTATGTGGCTTGGTGAAATCCCACTCCGGCCCTAGCTCAGGAGGGGCTAAATCTACTTCCATGATGTCCAGATTAGCGTCCCTATCAGGAAACCCAAAGTAATCGTAATTCAGACCATCTGTTGATATCTGTCCGCCTATATTTTGAACTTGGTGCCAGAAATTGGAAATCACCAAGCTAGCCCAAGGGCCGTTGCCATAGAGCCCCCCATTAATTGGCCCTATCACCTCGACTTGCCAAGATCGGTCATAGAATGGTTCGGGGGTCCTATTGAAACACCAACTCCATTCCCCTTCATCCGCGTCATACAGGAAAGCGTAGAACTGGTCAGCTCCACTAGAGCTGGGATAAGGGAACCAGCCCATGGAAATCAAGTCTCCATTCGTAGCCTGAACAATGCTTCCCTCCCCGAGACCCTCCTGTCCGGGGACGGTCGGCTTTGGCTCCATGCAACCTATCTGTGAGAATACTGATGGGCGGTATTCATTCCATGTATGCCCTCTATCTTCTGACCAAGTGGGATATTCGCCTCCGAAATTGAGGATCCACCCTTCCTTCGTAGCCGCCAGATAATGCTCACAACAGTTCCCGCCCTCGGTATTGCCAAACACGGCCCACTTGTTCTCATCCCATGTCACATTCATGAATGGGTCCCCAATTGTGAAATTCCTGACACAGGGAGTACTGGAGCAAGAATCGGAATAACCCATCGGATCTTCGATGTACTGCATCTCTCCGTACCATTCAGGATATGATGGTTTATCCATCGCATCTTGGATGGCGTCGTGCAAACATCCTGCCAAAGATACACTGGACATCATGATTGTCAGCATAACTGACGCGGTAACCTTGACGTCTACCATATATCCCGGGAAAATACAGTGCTATTTGCCACTTCGCCCTACATGATCTCCATAGTTGGGTTGAAGTCATATCATCCTATGGAACCCCTATGCGCGCCGGACCCGTGGTAGTAGCGGCTTTGATGGTACTGGTTGTTTACTCGCCCATTATGTCAACTTCTGCCCAGACAAACGAAGAATCCATTATAATCAATGAAATCTACGTGTCTCCTAACAGTGAGGAATATGGAGGCATAGACTGGAATGGTGATGGTGAAGTCGGCAGATTCTCTAATCAATTCCTTGAACTACATAATCCGACTGAACAAGCCATCGATATTGGAGGTTGGCTGATTGATGACATCGAAAATGGTGGATCTCCGATGTGTAGCGTTGCGTGGGGAACAATTATTCAGCCTGGGTCATATGTGGTGTTTTACAGGGCCCAAACTCAGATTGAATTCAACTACTGGGAAGGAGATACAGTTAGAATTACTGACGGAACCGGCTCTGAGATAGATTCTGTCAGCTATGGTGCAGAAGACTCCGACTATGGTATCCCGTATGGATACTCCAGCAATGGCAGCTGGTCGAAGCTTGCTGACTCAGGTCCGACGCCAGGAGGCCCGAATGATCAGGAATGGGTAGGAGTTAATCACTTGATGGGGAGTTGTTATCCCCAGGAGCCAGAACAAGATAATGTCCACACAGGAGAATACATCCTCGAGGGGAGGATTGTGACCATGGAGTCACAAAACGACATCATTGAAGATGGGAGGATATTGATTGTTGATGGGATGATCCAGAATATCTGGAGCTCCTCTGAGCCAGAACCAGAACTAGCAGAGGGAGTGGTTTCGATTTCAACGAGTGGGACCATTTATCCCGGCTTCATAGATCCTCATAATCACGCGAAATACAATCTGATTCCTCTTTGGGATCACGGTACTGATGGATGGGATAATAGATACCAGTGGCAATCTTATTCGGGATATAGTGATGCCAAAGATATCGGTTGTTCTATTGAGGATTCATCAGCTATGAGATTCGCGGAATTGAGGGCCATAGCTGGTGGTAACACGGCACTACAAGGAAGTGCAAACCGTAACACAGACACATTCGAAACCATGCTTGCAAGAAATATAGAGCTCTACAATTTCGGCGGAGACGGCATCTGGACGAAGGTAACAGAGTTGGAAACGGACTACGAGGGCAATCATATCAAGGATAGGAACTCGTCCGGAAGCCTCAACGCTTGGTTCATACATCTCGCCGAAGGGATTGACGAGTCCAGTAGAGCAGAATTCGATATCCTTGTTGAGAATGATCTTCTTGTAGGGGAGATAGTGGTAATTCATGGCACTGGACTGACACAACCGGAGTTTTCAGCGTTGGGCTCTGTCGGAGGAAGTCTCGCATGGTCCCCAACATCAAACCTTCTTCTGTATGGAGAAACCACGGATATAGCCACAGCAAAGGCAGAGGGGGTCAACATCATGATTGGCCCGGATTGGTCTCCTTCTGGTTCGAAGAGCTCTATGCACGAGCTAAAGACAGCGGATTGGTGGGACAGAAATGTATTGGGGGACATATTCACAGATTTTGAGCTGGTTCAGACGATCACAACCAACGTGGTGGATGCTATCGGTTGGTCCGACTATACAGGGAGAATCAGGGAGGGTCTTGTCGCTGATTTAGTCGTTCTAGACACATTTCAAGCTGATCCGTACAGAAATGTGATCGAAGCAGTTGACCCGGATGTCAGACTGGTTGTCGTCGGTGGACTGCCAGTTTTTGGGGATGTAGACATAATGCAAGCTTTGGACGACGAAATAGAAATTGTGGATGGAAATGGTTTTTCGAAGGCTGTTGACATAACCTACGAGGGGGTTCCAGAGGCTCAGCAATCCTATTCTGATATGATGGATTACCTCAGTAATTGTAACGAAGGCAAGGATATCCCGATTGAATATCTATTCACATTGGGAGACGAACGATATTTCGATGTTCTGAACAGGACTCCCTCATTCCAGAATGGGAGAAATATCGATCTGTGGTCTGAATTCTATGACGTAGAACTTGACAGAGATGGCCACAGGGTTGGTGGTACTGTGGGGGGGGCGGATCCGATAACAACAAATATTTCGGATAATAATGGTGCAGTTGTGACCGAACGTCCGATTTTGCCCGACTTCTTCAGTAGTTTCGGTCCGAGGGGCGGATATATTCCTCACGTCACAACCCTTGACGAGGGGGTGCACCTGGAGGAATGCCTGTCGGATCATCCATCCCTGTTGGATAGAGAGGGGGAGAAACTACTATGTGGTTCTATACTGGTGGTCATGGAGGAAACGGAAGACTGTATTGTTTCAGAATTAGCCTCATTTTGTGGCCTTGAAGTATCTAAATCATTCACAGTTCCCGGAAGAATATGTACTGACGCTGGAGATTATCCTGATGAAGTAGAATGCAGACACAACGTTGAGTACATAACAGATACGTCATTCGAAGAAAAAGAGCCCGGTGAAGACAGGAGCGGGAGTAGTTCGGAAGAAGGTGGATTTGTCATTCAGGCGATAATTGGCCTTGTACTAATCGTGGGTTTCCTCGGAGTCCTGAGAAAGGGGAATTTCAGTTTATTGGAATCAGAAGAGGAATGATCCGGGCGAGGACATATCAGAGAATTCGCCATTTAGTGCCATCTGGACTATCTTCGACAACCACGCCCATATCATGAAGCTCCTCCCTAATCCTGTCTGACTTGGACCAATCCTTCGATTCCCTAGCTACATTTCTCATCTTCAATAGATTATCAACCTCAGATTTAATTTCTGACATTCTGGAAATCTTATTTTGGTGCAATTCAAGCGCCTCATTACTAGGGGGCAAGATTCCCAATACCTCACCAGCGAATTCCTCCAACCAAGAAACATATCCCTTGATAATTTTTGAATCTCTAGTACTTGCTTGAAGCATTGTGGAAAGCTCTTTGACGACGCTCTGAATTTCAACTAAAGCGGTCCGTGTGTTAAAATCATCATTCATCCCGTAGATAACCCTCTCCGAGGCATCAACTAGGGACGAGATGTTTTGGTAACCACCATGTTCTCCCTCTGAGACGTGGAGAGCCTCTGAGTAAGAAGACAAGAGTCGTCCATGGTGAGATTTTGAGTCCTCAATCATGACCATGTTGAAATCCACTGGCTGTCTGTAGGGCGCGTTAATCAGAGCGTACCTTAGGACCAGGGGATCGATATTCTGGAGTGCCTCACGAACAGTCCAGAAATTTCCCTCCGATTTACTCATTTTCTCACCATCAACATTAATCATCCCATTATGCAACCAGTATTGTACCACTGGATCATGTCCCAAGCAACATTCTGATTGGAATATCTCTGCCTCATGGTGAGGGAATAACAAATCTGTGCCTCCTCCATGTATGTCGAATCTCTCCCCCAGATGTTTCAATGACATTGCAGAGCACTCAATGTGCCATCCCGGCCTTCCAAGCCCCCATGGACTATTCCAACTTGGTTCCCCTTTCTTTGCCCTCTTCCACAGTGCAAAATCTCGGTGATCCCTTTTCTGGGATCCAGTATTTCCGACTCTCCCTCCAGCGCCTTTCCTGACCATTTCAAGGGTTTGACCTGTCAACAAACCATATTTTTCGGGAGCTGTGTCAATCTCAAAGTAGACTCCATCGGAGCAGACATATGCGTGATTCTTTCTAATTAATACCTCAATCATGGAGATTATCTCAGGTATAGTTTCAGTAACTCTCGGATATTCATCTGCCCTGATGACATTCAATTTATCCATTACAATGAAATAATCTTCTATATTCCTGTTGGCCACTTCCAAGAAATCTACCTCTTCCTTCTGTGAAACAGAGATTATCTTATCATCGATATCTGTGAAATTGGAAATGTAATTTACGTCGTATCCGCTCTTCCTAAGCCATCTGACAATTATGTCGAATGCTATAGCTTGCCTTGCGTGTCCTATGTGACTAGGAGAGTAGGGGGTTATTCCACAGGCATAGATTCCAATTTTACCTTCTTCCAAAGGGGTAAAAATCCTCTTCGAACGAGATCGGGTGTCGTAAACCCTGAGCGTCATCACCACCCTCCAGCGAGCTAGCCGTCATCAACCTCTCGCAGCATCAACTAGTGCTGAGAACAGTTGGTCATGCCCTCCGCGCTCCGGATGCCATTGCACTCCGATGCAGAATTTCTTATCGGTTCTTTCAACCGCTTCAATCAAGCCATCATGCTTCGCGATGGCCGATATTGACAAGCTCCCCGGATCAACTACACCCTGATGATGTGTTGAGTTCACAGTAAACGAGCTCCCCATAATCTGCTCTAACTTGGAACCCTTCTCAACAATCACAGCATGATCCGTGGAGGTTCCATCATAGCCCCCATGTCCCTTGTGTTTAGGAACATCATCCAGATGCTGATGGAGGCTACCTCCGTGGGCGACACTCAGAATCTGCATTCCCCTACAGACTCCCAACAGTGGCATGTCTCTTGCCAGTGCCTCTGAAATAAGGGAGATTTCTTTTTCATCTTGCTTGGGATAATATTCCACAGTCATCGGGCCCGGCTCTTGGTTATAGAGAGCTGGAGCTATATCCGGACCGCCGGATACAATCAAACCGTCAATCATATCCAACAGTGTGGTGGTTTCACCTGCAGGAGGGATTATGATCGGTATGCCCCCTGCATTTTCAATCATAGATATGTATGCAGATGGAAGGATTGCAGCATGCCTATGCCAATTGCCGTAGACGGTTTCACGCATGAAGCAAGTTACGCCGATTATTGGCCTCAACTAAACACCTGACGACTCTCTGAGGATTCGGGCATGCCTGAATGATTTGATTCCTGCCACCATGAATGTTGATCCGATAATAAGGAGGAGGATTAGTGAGACGAGAGTTAGATTCGAGTCAGGGACGCCCATCATTACAAACATCGAGATTGGACTGACTACCATAAACAGTGCCAGGACCATGCAGGCGTGCATGTAGTGGTGTCTGTTTTTCTCATTTCTTTCTGATAGGAGACCCATGAAAAACATTGGAGCTCCCATGGCGGCAGGTATCAAAGCTGTCTTAGCTGCAGAATCAAAACCAGTAATTGCGAAAGATAGGATTCCCAGAATTACTAGTGTAGAACCGAATAGCTTAGCCAGATTAGGTACAGACCTACCGAAGAAGGAGAATGTGTCATCCATACCCCTCCCCGGGGTGGCTGTGCTTATGACGTTCTCTGTAGCTGTCGTTGCAGAAATAAGGACAAATTATGCTAATTCTGATATCGATGACTTCCAAATCCTAGCCTTCCCTGTTCTGTTCTTTTTGTTGTCGTGAATCTCCAGATCTCTGGCTACAATCTGCTCCCAGAGTAGCTCTGCTACATCCAGAACCTCCATCTCAGCTCCGACAGCATCTAAGCCATCTTTTACCATTACCGAGCAGAATGGGCATCCTACAGCCACGGTGTCGCATCCAGTCTCTGCTATCTCAGCTGCTCTGATCTCATTCACCCTTTTGTCGGCGTCCTCCTCCATCCACATTTGAGCCCCTCCAGCGCCACAGCAGAATGATTCCTTGCCATGCCTCTCAGTTTCCTTGTCGACTCCTCCGATCACCGATCTTGGAGCATCTAGGATGTCTCCAATTCTTCCTAAGTAACAAGGATCGTGGAAAGTAATGGATCGCCCATTCTTCTCGGCCTCAGGAAGCTTTCCTTCATTTTGCAACTTCGCTATAATTTCAGAGTGATGGAAAACCTCTAAGTCGTCCCCTCCGAAGTCCCCATACTCCTTCCCAAGAGTGTGGAAACAATGGGGGCATGAGGCTACGATTCTCTTGACCCCCAGTTCTTGAAATGTCGACATATTTGTTTCGGCCAGCATCTGGAAGAGGTACTCATTCCCCGCTCTTCTGGCAGGATCTCCCGAGCATCCTTCTTGCATACCAAGAATCCCAACATCTAGCCCTGCTTCTTTGAGCAGAGATATTGTCGATCGGGCTACTTTCTGATTCCTCTCGTCGAAGCTCGCTGCGCACCCGACGAAGTAAATATACTCTGCTGGTTCACCAACCTTGACCCCTAGGTCAGAGGCCCAATCTGCCCTCTCATGCGCTCCAAAGCCATACGGGTTGGATGCAGACTCTATGTTCCCCATTGCAGTGTTTAGAACCTCTGGATACTCCATCGTCTCCATCATAGCGTTCCTTCTGAGATCTGTTAGTTTTGGAACGTGTTCTATGTACAGTGGACAGACATCAACACATGCGTTGCAGGTAGTGCACGCCCAAACAGCCTCTTCAGTAATCCTCTCCAGGATAGTTTCTTCGGGCTGGTTTCCCGAAAGAAGAATGGGGGCGTGTTCATTTGCGTAGTTTCTCACATCGTGAATAACTTGCATTGGATTCAATCCCTTTCCTGAGGCATAAGCAGGACAAACATCTTGGCACCGGGCGCATGATGTACATGACCACCCATCAATTAGTTGCCTCCATGAATATTGATTGTAAGTGCTCACTCCAAAGGAGTCGATATCTAAATCCTCTAATGACACTGCCTTGCCATCATCCCCGATAGCCAGTGGGGTCATCCTTGCCATAGGCCCAGCATCATGAAAGAAAACATTTGGAACAGCCATTACAAGATGCATATGTTTCGATAGAGGAATCAAGAATAGAAAAACTGAGATTGCCAGCATGTGCGCCCAGTAGGAGATTACCACCGTCTGTTCTGAAAGACCTTGTTCCGAAAACCAATATCCTAGCGGTTCCCAAAAAGCGCTCGGAGATTCCGCAGACTCGACCATAAAAGAAGTAGTGGTAATTGTGAAAATTAGCAATAGAATGGCATTTCCCTCTAACTGAGATTTTCCCTTGAGTTTTTCTGGTGTGAAGACCACTCTGCGGGTGAGTGCGCTGACGCAGCCAATTAAGGCCATGAAGTATCCAAGCTCTACCATTCCATTCCAGGGCCCAACTAGGATCTCTGGGAGTACCTTATCAGAGAATGCATTTGCAGTTGCCAGATCGAACATATCTGTTGATAGCATTAGGAATCCCCAAAACATCAACACGTGCATGATTCCTGCAACCTTGTCTCTGAGTACTTTCTTTTGGAACAACCAGCCTGAGATGAATTCTCTAATCCTGGTGGTCCAAGAATCGAACCTACTATCGGAAGAACCCAGCATAACCAGCCTAGTTGCTTTTTGAACTTGATAAGTGAAAAAGCCCACAGAGATAACTCCGATTGCCAATAATATATGCCATCCCTCGAATGGCCCATAGGACTGTAAAAGTGGATGCTCCATAACAAATCACGCGTCTGGGCACACACCCCTAGACATGATGTCGAAGAGGTCAGGACGCTTGAATGAAACCCCAAATCTGTTCCTCAGCGGTTGGAAACGTCACCTTACGATGGAAGCTGAGAAGGTATCTATTCTGAAAGTTCGAGAGTATTGATTAATAGCTTGTCCGATAGTAGCCTTTCATGGTAGAGTTTGAGCTAAGCGAAGACCAAGAGATGATGAGAGAACTAGCTAGAGGATTCGCTAACGAGGAGCTTATACCCAATGCGGAAAAATGGGACAGAGAAGGGATTTTCCCAGAAGAAGCAATCGATGAGGCTCGGAGTTTGGGTTTGTTGAACTGCACCATACCGTCAGAGTATGGAGGCCTTGGATTAAGCTTCTTGGATGAAGCCATAATCAATGAGGAACTGGGAAGAGGCGATCCTGGTTTCGCTACCATTACCGGCGTAACCATGCTGGCATGTCACCCTCTGATATATGGAGGGAGCGAGGAACAGAAGAAGGAGTATCTGGGTAGGGTTTGTCAAGGAAAAATTTCTGCTTATTGCGTAACTGAGCCGGGTTGTGGGTCTGATGTAAAATCAATAGAGACTACAGCTGTCCTGGATGGCGATCATTACATACTCAATGGGTCAAAAATGTGGATCGGAGGTGCAGGATATGCTGATTGGTTCTATGTCCTCGCCAGAACTGGTGAGGGCAAAGGTCACGATTCCCTAAGTGGATTCATCGTCGAATCGGCTATGGAGGGAGTGGAGGTCGGTAAAAAGGAGGAGAAGATGGGACAAAGATCCTCCGATACCCGGGGAGTGGTTTTTAGAAATGTCAGGATTCCAAGAAAGAATATCATCGGAACAGAAGGGGACGGTTGGTTGCAGGCTATGATATCCTTCGATCGGTCACGGCCAATGTTAGCTGCTCACGCTCTGGGTAACGCCAGAGGTGCGATGGAAGAAGCATGGCGTTATGCAAACGAGAGAGAGACCTTTGGGAAATCCATCTTTGAACACCAATCAATCGCATTCATGCTTGCCGACATGAGTACAAAGATAGAGTGCGCCCGATTATTAGCCCACAAAGCCGCATCTAAACTGGATGCGGGCGGGAGGGCTACCCTCGAGTCCGCTCATGCAAAGAGGTTTGCCGCAGACATTGGGATGGAGGTGACTACAGATGCCGTTCAGATTTTTGGGGGATATGGCTATTCCGAGGAGTTCCCGGCCGCTAGAAGGATGCGTGGAGCTAAAATTTACCAGATATTCGGTGGAACGAGTCAGATACAAAGGCTCATCATAAGTAGAGAGGAGAACAAAGAATATATTCAGAGTGTGAATTGAATTTTACGTCAAGTTTTTTCAATTCTCCCCGGGAGTAATCCCAATCCTCATTTCCTTTGACCAAAGCCGAAGTACATGGTGACCGCGTTTGCGCCGGGAAAGTGTATTCTTTTCGGAGAACATGCGGTTGTGTACGGACAACCGGCAGTCGCAGTCTCAATAGATGCCGGGGTAGAAGTTACGATTAGAGAATCGAACAGTTGGATTTTGGAGGGGATGCCATTTGAACCATCCAGACACCCACATATTTCTCACATAATCAATGATATATTCGATTACACTGGAAAGCCATTGAAGATAGACATCAAAAGCGGACTTTTTTCTGCTGCTGGTCTTGGCTCGTCTGCGGCACTGTCCAACTCAATGGGAGCAGCACTACATCAACTAGTCAAACCAGATGAGCCACTAGACCTGATATCACTCGCTAGGATTGGCCATTCAGCTGAGGCAAATGCCCAGAAAGGGAGGGCTAGCCCGACTGATACTGCCACAAGCGCTCTTGGAGGGTGCGTTGTTGTTTCTGGTGAGAGGGTAAAGGGGACTCAACATGTCTTCGATGCTACTTTGGAAACACCAGAAGGTAGCAGATCATGGTCTATTTGTAGGGCTTCTTTGCCGCAAGTCGACGATACTTGGATAGTGCTTGGGTTTACTGGGATCGGATCGCCAACTGGTAGGATGGTTGCAGGGGTGGCGGAACTCATCGAAAGAGAGCCACAAAAAATGGATGACATCAGAGCCATTGGAGAAATTACGTCGTCAGGCTTAGATTCGCTCTCTGAAGGAGATATGGAGAGTGTTGGTTTCGCCATGAACTCCTGTCATGAAAAGCTCCGCAACATTGGCGTGAGTTGTCCTGAAATTGAGAGCCTGATTTCAGCCGTAGAAAATCACTCTCTGGGTACCAAGCTAACTGGAGCGGGCGGTGGTGGTTGCATGGTTTCACTGACCAGACATCCTAGGAGGGTCGCTGAATGCATAGAAATCGCGGGTGGTAAGCCGTTGGTATCCAAGCTTGGTTCCGGGGGAGCAAGGATTTTGTGATTGTAATATTGGTATCAAGTGAATTTTTCCTACTGATATCCTTTATAAGACGAATATAGTGCGCAGGCCCATGCTAAGCGATGAAGAACGCCTAACTGTAGTGAATGTTGTAGC
>TARA_B100001113_G_scaffold226877_2_pt1 | contig 14421 bp, 14 predicted proteins | sample TARA_B100001113 | Tara Oceans TARA_B100001113 (sample SAMEA2622402) | marine metagenome | biome: marine biome (ENVO:00000447); feature: deep chlorophyll maximum layer (ENVO:xxxxxxxx); material: "saline water (ENVO:00002010), including plankton (ENVO:xxxxxxxx)" | depth 50 m | reverse complement strand
TTATCGAAAAAGTCGGTATCGAGGCTAAGCAACCTAACTCCGGAATTAGAAAGGCTGTGAAGATTTCACTAATCAAGAACGGCAACAAATTAACAGCATTCGCACCAGGTGATGGTGCGATTAACTTCATCGATGAGCACGATGAAGTAATGGTAGAAGGTATCGGTGGACGCATGGGTCGTTCATACGGAGATATTCCCGGAGTTCGCTACAAGGTGATTCAGGTCAACGGCGTTTCATTGGATGAAATGGTACGTGGACGAAAAGAGAAGCCAGTTCGATGAGATGGAGTGATTGTGATGAGTGATGAAGTCGAAACACAAGAGGAAGAAGCACCCGTCGAAGATTCCAAACCTATTGCAGGAATTGGAACTCTGGTTTTTGGAAAATATGACGCAACTGAAGTCGTCTGCCGTGATCCTGGATTAGCACCTTACATCAATCTCTCAACTGTTGGTGTACCTCACACAGGTGGACGTCACGCCAATGCTTGGTTCGGAAAAGCAAGACTATCCGTTGTGGAGAGGTTCACAAACAAACTAATGCGAACTGGAAAGTACACTGGTAAGAAAATGGGCGCTCTAAAGGCATTTGAAAATGCATTAGACTCAATCGCTGAAAGAAGTGGAGAAAATCCACTTCAAGCATTCGTCGATGCAATTTGCCATGCTGCTCCGATGGAAGAAATCACTCGTATCAAATTCGGCGCCGTTTCACAACCAAAGGCGGTCGATAGTTCTCCTTCTAGAAGACTTGATGTTGCTCTAGCAAACCTTGCAAAAGGAGCACAGCAAGGAACTTCAAAGTCTAAGCGTACCTTGACACAATGTATCATCAACGAACTTACAAAAGCAAGCGTTGGTGATGTAACTTCATTCGCTGTCTCAAAGAAAGAAGAAGTTCAACGTATCGCAGCAAGCGCAAGATGATTTTCAAATCAAAGATTTGGCGACCACCTAGCCCCAACAGTCAATAACGTTACTCAGTGCGAACCCGCTATGAGTGAAGAACCAACATACCGAATTAACTGGTTAAATTCTGTGTTCTTAATCGCAACTCCAATCTTGGCCCTAGCAGGAATAATCGGGCACTGGTCTTATTTTGGGCATCCTGGTTTAATTGAATTATTTGTATTCATATGTTTTTATTTTGCTTGTGGATTGTCAATAACTGTAGGATATCACAGATTATTCTCACACCGTTCACATAAAGCCAAGTGGCCACTTGTACTATTCTACTCCATTTTTGGAGCTGGGGCGTTTCAAAACTCGATACTTGAATGGAGTTCAGACCATAGAAGACATCACAAAATGACCGATTCGGATGAAGATCCATACAGTGCCTCAAAGGGGTTTTGGTATTCACACATGGGATGGATATTGATTGAAGAAGATAAGTTTGCAAATGATTTTTCAAATGTAAAAGACTTGCAACAAAGCAAAATAATAATGTGGCAACATAGAAATATTTTCCTTATAGGCGCTGTTTCTGGTTTCCTTCTACCCACTTTAATTGGATGGCTTTTCGGAGGAATTTCTGCGGCAATAGGTTGTTTCGTCTGGGGTGGACTTGCAAGAATTGTATTTGTACATCACGGAACATTCTTGATCAATAGTGCTGCTCATATTTGGGGAACTCAGCCATATTCTGAAAAGGATTCTAGCCGCGATTCATTCTGGTTAGCATTCTTAACGTTCGGTGAAGGATATCATAACTTCCACCACACATTCCAAACCGACTACAGAAATGGACACAAGTGGTACCATGTCGACCCTAGTAAATGGTGGATTAAATTATTCAACTACGTAGGATTAAACTCGAGGTTGAAATCCACTCCAAAACATTCGATAGAAGTGGCCAAAGTAAATATGCGCTTCAAGAAGTCTGCAAAGAAATTGAAGGCGAAAAACATCAGCACTAACTCATTCGAATCAAGGTTGACAAATTGCAGAGACAAATTAATTTCATGTCTTTATGAAATTCAAAAGGCGAAAAGAGAATTGAAGAATAAAGCATCGAAGTCGAAAGAGGCCATCAAGATTAGTATAAATGAAATGAAGAATTCTAGTAAGAAAATTAGAAACGACTTAAGGCAAATATTCAGAGAAATGAAATTCGAATATAAGTCTGCAAAGACGGCTGTATAATCAGCACACAGCATCCGATTTACAGTTAAATTTTGTAGTCGATTTGATAAACCCCTTTAAGGTGGCGAGGACAGACGAGAGTCAGGTGATTCACCATGGGCCGTAAAGAAGACAATATCAAGAAGGCAACTGAAGTTATGCACATACTCCCACAGATTCGTAATCTGTGCATTGCTGCTCACATCGACCACGGAAAAACAACTCTGTCTGACAACTTGATTGCGGGCGCAGGAATGATGAGCGAAGATCTAGCTGGAAAAAGCAGAGTTCTAGACTTCGACGAGCAGGAAAGTGCTCGTGGAATTACCATTAACGCAGCATCAGCATCTATGGTTCACGGTGTAGATGGAACAGATTATCTGATCAATCTAATCGATACTCCTGGTCACGTTGACTTCGGTGGAGACGTTACCCGTGCTATGCGTGCTGTTGACGGCTGTTTCATTCTAGCATGTGCAGTTGAAGGGCCAATGCCACAGACTGAAACTGTAGTTCGTCAAGCATTGAAAGAGAAAGTTAAGCCTGTTCTATTCATTAACAAAGTCGACCGTCTTATCAACGAATTGAAGGTTACACCTGAAGATATGTTGAAGCGCTTTGAAGAGACTATCATCAAGGTCAACAAGTTGATTCGTCAATTCGCTCCTGAAGAGAAAAAGAAAGAGTGGCAAGTAAGTGTACTTGATGGAACAGTTGCATTTGGATCTGCATATCACAACTGGGGAATAACAATTCCATACATGAAGAAATCGGGAGTTTCAATGACTGAGATTTTCGAGTATTGTAATAATGAAGACCAGAAGACACTGGCCCAGAAAGCACCTGTTCACGAAGTACTTCTAGACATGGCAGTAACCAAACTACCTGGGCCTGTTGAAGCGCAACCATACCGTATTCCAAACATCTGGACTGGTGATCTAGAAACTCCAATCGGTAAAGCGATGATTAGTTGTGATCCTGAAGCAGAACTTGCTATGATGATAACAAAGATTTGGATGGATCCTCACGCTGGTGAAGTTGCTGTAGGAAGATTGTACTCTGGTGCAATTAACCAAGGAGAATCTGTTTATGCAATCGGTGCTGCAAAACCTGAGCGTGTCCAGCAAGTCAGCATGATGGTTGGCGGCGACAGAATCACTGTACCAAAGGTTGTAGCAGGAAACATTGCAGCAATCACAGGTATTCGTTCAGCAGCAGCTGGTGTAACATTGTCAAGAGACAAAGATTTCACACCATTCGAAGCAATTCGCCACTACTCAGACCCTGTAGTTACAGTAGCAGTTGAGCCAAAGAGTATGAAGGACCTACCAAAATTCATTGATGCATTAAGATCTTTAGCTAAATCTGACGCATCTTTGCAAGTTATGACAAACCAAGAAACTGGAGAGGCTCTACTTGCAGGTATGGGAGAACTTCATCTTGAAATCACTGTTTACAGACTTGAAGAAGAACAAAACATCAAGGTAAAAGTAAGCCCACCAATCGTTGTATACCGTGAATCTGTTGAAGGTAACAACAAGGGCCGATCATTCGAAGGAAAGTCACCTAACCGACACAACAGATTCATGATGGAATGTGAACCTTTGTCTGCAGAAGTTGTTGCTGCCCTAAGAGAAGGTCACTTTGGTAGCGGCAATGTAAGATCTGGAGATGCCAAAGAAGTCGGAAACAAGTTCGGTGAGTTCGGCATGGACAAAGATATGATGCGCAAGATTTACACTATCAATGGAACAAACGTTCTGGTCAACGATACAAAGGGTATCCAAGGACTTCACGAAACTCGTGAACTAATAATCGAGGCTTTCAACGAAGTCTGTAAGAAAGGACCTGTAGCAGATGAACCAGTCATGGGAATGATGGTGAGACTTGTGGATGCAAAATTACACGAAGATGCAATACACCGTGGACCTGCTCAAACAATTCCTGCTGTAAGAAACGCAATCAAGGGTGCCATGCTTCGTGCACGTACAGTATTGATGGAACCAATGCAAAGATCTCATGTCAGCGTACCAAATGACTGGCTAGGACAAGTAACTCGTGAAATCACAAACCGAAGAGGTATAATCGAAGATATGCCATCTGAAGGTGAGGCTACCACTGTTATCGGAACTCTACCTGTTGCTGAAACATTCGGATTCTCTAACGACATCCGTGCAGCATCTCAAGGTCGTGCTGTTTGGAACTCTGAAAATATCGGGTTTGAGATGCTTCCCCCACAATTGTTCAACAAGGTCGTAGGCGAAATCCGAACAAGAAAGGGATTGAAGCCTGAACCAAATCCAGAATCATACTACTCTGATTGAGTTGCAACAACTCTATTCGTTGATTCTCAGTGGGAACTGCATGGGAAAATTGCTTGGCATATTCACCTCAAATGGTGGAGTACCAAAGACACCAGTAAATTCTGTCGATGTCCAATTTGAAGGTATATCTGGTGATGACCAAAATGACAAAAAACATCATGGTGGAATAATGAGAGCCATTTGTGTTTTAGAAAACGAACTCCTAGAAAAATTACAATCAGAAGGACATCCAATCATGCCTGGTTCTACTGGAGAGAACCTACTCGTTGAAGGTTTCAATTTGACTCTTGGCTCTAAATTTTCTATTGACACGGTAGAATTGGAAGTTGTTTCAGCAGCAACACCTTGTAAAACAATATCAAAATCATTTACAGATGGATTCTTCAATCGTATTTCGAACAAAAAATATCCCGGAGAAACAAGATGGTATTGTAGAGTATTGAAAGAGGGTTCAATCAGAATATCCGATTGAGCTGGTAATCTGTTAACTCTCGCAATGCTCGTAGTGCTGGACTTTCAATCAAACGATCTAAGCAATCATGTGCTTTTCTATGATAAGACTCTGCCTTAGACTTAGCATATTCAATTGAACCTAAATCATGTAATGCTTGATGTCCAAGAGCAACTTGCTCTGCAGTCACATTTTCACCTTTACCTAGCACAGCTAGTAAATCATCTTTTGATTGTGAAGAAGGCTGCCTTAGGGCATGAATTACCATAAGAGTTCTTTTTCCTTGAGCCACATCACTTCCACTAGGTTTTCCAAGTGTATCTGTATCCGACATCACGTCAATTATGTCGTCCATTAACTGGAAACACAATCCTAGGGCTAGTCCCCAATCATGCATGCATTGAATTATTTCTTTGTCAGCTCCAGCAAGATGTGACCCAACCTCTGCACAAGTAAGGAACATTGCTGCAGTTTTACCATGAATCATCTCAGTATATTCTTCTTCTGAAACAACTTCTCTAGATTCAAATTCGATATCTAACTGTTGACCTTCACTACACTTTCTAACCATTCTACCAATTCTCTTCACCAAGAATGGAAGAAGCTCAGGTTCAATTCCCTCTGCAACTGCCATCGCCTCAAACGCAATTGCTAGCATTGCATCACCGGCATTTATTGCAGTTGGCAAATCATATTCCTTGTGAACAGCAGGTCGGCCCCGTCGTACATCATCGTCATCCATAATATCGTCATGAACTAAAGTGAAGTTGTGAATAATTTCAATAGCAGCACCTACATCTAAAAGTCCTGAATGGGTATCTCCAACAGCCTTAGCCACTAGCCATGGAAGTGTTGCACGTAGTCTCTTCCCTCCACCTTCAAGTAGATGCATCATTGCGCCAGATAATCTGTCTAATTTTGTGTGAGTTAGAGCACGTTCAATTCTCTGTTCCACCAAATCTTTGACTTCACCAATACTAGTTTCCAATCCTGCACCTTTTGCTGTTGGAAGTAAATGTGAAACATCACCCATATCGTGAATCAGATCATCAGACTTTGTACACCCAGGCCTCCACCAGTCATCGGTCATTATTCGAGCCGCTATACATCTAAACCAAGGAGCAATGATGTTGTTGTTGTCATCAGCAACAAGCATTTCTTCTAGCTCATCTTTCGAAACCCACTTGATTTCTTCTACCTCATTTGGATTTGGATTTACATCCACATCAACATGTATGACTAAACAGTGATCGATTTCTCTCTCAATCCACTCCTCATCTTGTCGAGCTTGGTACCTCATTTTTGTAACAAAATCAAATTTTTCAATCGGCACTTGCGATGGGTGTATTCCTAATTCTTGTTCGAGTTTCCTTATTGCCGCTCTTTTTACCCCTAGTGCATCTTTCAATTCTAGTTCATCTTCAGAATATAGGGGGTGAGAACAACATGAATTTGCCCAAACACCAGGGAAAGTAATCTTGTGTGATGCCCTTTTTTGAAGCAATAAGCGACCTGATAAATCAAACAGAAGGACACTAAAAGCACGATGATATTTGCCTTCGCCATAGTGACTATCGAACTTGGAAATCGGACCAATAACCTCGTCGTTTTCTTCAACTTGAATCACGGCTTCAGACATTAGTGATTCTTGTATTGAATCTGAACCTTCCAAAGCATGAGATGCATCCGAGTCCATTTGTATGGTTGGAACATCCTCTATCCCATATCCAGTCATAGACTCACCATCTGCCCGGTTTCGCGCCGACTACATCAACAGTTCCCTACTATTATTCGAGTTCCAATAACTGATTCTCCTTCGATTGCAGCTAAAATACGTTCATATTTCTCACCATTAACAAGTAATACATCGATGCCTTGTTCAGCAATCATTGCACCTCTTGACGCTTTGAGACCAATTCCTCCGGTTACATCAATTTCTGATGCATGTTCGCCCTCAAACTCGAGTCCTGGGTGCCATACATCAATCAAATCCTCTGGTTTTGCTTTATTTGGAGGAACTCGTAAAATTCCATCAACACCTCCTACTGCAAAGATTGCTCGCTCAACATTAGAAATTTCAGTAGAGTACCTCAACATTATATCATCACCTGATAAAATTCCAAATTCCTTGTAATCATCATCAACTACATCTCCATACACAACCGTTACACCGTTGTGTAATGGTAAATTACCTGCAAATTGGGGACCTGTCCCTTTTGCCCATTCATGCGGTGGGAATGACCGAACATCCAATCCATGCGCCCTTAATGCTGAAACAACAATTTGGTTCAATTTTAGCATGTCACCTCTGACTTCTCTCACTGCTGAATCTTGATCTAGCCCCTCGATTCGACCTTCTGCAAGTCGATGTTTTTTGGCTTTCATATGTCCAAAAGATCCTGCACCATGAATGATTACTAGATTCTTAGATGTGTTTGAACAAATCTTAGCGAGAGAATCAATAACATCTTGATTTGCTGTACAAAGTTTGTCTTTGTGTGTAATTAGCCCGCCACCCCACTTGATGACGACGGTTCCGACCATGCACATGCTAGACGATTCCTACTAATGTGTGCATTGGATTTACATGGGAGTTTGGAATCGCCTGTGACATGACAGAGTCTCCAAGTGTGGATGAGTTCATTCGTCACATGCAAGCAGAATTGGATGCTTGTGAAGAGATTGTAGACAAGAAAGAGCGACAGAAGCGCCAATGGCAAATCGAATCATCATTATTAATGGCAATCGAATTTTCTAATCGTTTCAAAGAATTATCTAAACTTGGACAGAATCCATTGAAAATTGTTCAAGCACTTGCATCTCCGGATGCATCAAGTGCAAATATTGCAAAACAGGTAATTGCAATTGCGGGGGGTATGTGTCCACATTGTGGTACAGCGATGGAATCAGACCTGGATTTCTGTTCTAGTTGCGGAAACTACGTGGAATAATCATTCCTCTTCCCAAATAGCAATCATATCTTGGATTGAAGGGTCTTCTTCCTCAACATGGTACAAATATTCTGGTGGCATTTCTTCGCACAGGAATACTGTTTTTCCTGCTCTCCAAATAGTGTGACCATCTGCTATAGCTCTAGTTGTGTCAACTTCCAATATTGCTGGGCGACTGATTCTAACATGGCCTGCTTCCATAGCGTTTGAAATTGTCTTAGAAAGATGAACGTGCTTTCTATCGCCTGCTGTGATACCTAATTCCATGTGAGTAGGAACTGTTTCTGGGTCACAAGGCCAATAAAGAGCCTCAGGAATATTATCTGTTGGAAGATCTAATTCCAACTCAATCGAGTGACCATAAGTTGCTCTAATCATCTCCCCTTCAACTTGGTACCGTCCTTTGCCATCAGCGTTTGCAATTGCTTCAAAGTGCCAGCCTCTTAACCAATGGAAATGTCTTCTTTGCTTTTGTATTGCTTCTGAGAGTTCACGAGAGTTTACCCAACCATTCAAATCCATCTCGACTCCAAACTTTTCTGGAGCGTGTCGCAGAACTAGAGCAAGAATTCTCCCCAAGCTATTTGCTTCACGATCTGACATGATGAATTTACCTTCCTCGTTGCATTCTGGGCAATTACTGCCAGTAAAATGACCGTTGTTAATTGAACAAGAGCGCTTCTTACATTGACGTAGCATATTTTGGCCTGAAGGCAACCCCTTCATAATCAGTTCGATTAACTGAGATAAATTTCAGGGCAATGATGATGAAAGCAGTCTGTCTGGACATACCATGCGAGCAGTTATTTCGGACTATGTTCGAACACCATTTCATCGAGCCCACAAGGGCGCACTTGCAAACTTTAGACCAGAAGACATGCTTGAAGCAATCGTTTCAGGGATTTTGGATAGAAATGATGTTAACACAGGAGATATTGAAGATTTGATGTTGGGTTGTGCATATCCAGAAGGTGTTCAAGGTTTGAATCTTGGAAGAATTGCAACATACCTTCCAGGTCTTCCAAATACAATTCCTGGAATGACAACAAACCGTTTATGCGGTTCATCTATGCAGGTAGCACATTCAGCAGCTGGTTCAATCAAGTTAGGTTCCGGAGAAGTGTTCATTGCTGCAGGAGTGGAAACTATGTCCTTAGTACAACGAGGCGGATGGAATAGAGACCTACACCCGGGAATTGAGGAGAAATATCCTGATGCATATATCTCTATGGGATTGACTGCAGAAAACTTGGCAAGAGATTACTCGATTTCTCGCCTTGAACAAGAAGAGTTTGCTCTTGGAAGCCATGAAAAGGCTCTTAATGCTCAAAGTAAAGGACTACTTACTAAAGAGATAATATCCGTGCAATCCGATGGAAACAAGATTGAAACCGATGGTTGTATGCGTTCCACTTCAATAGAAAAAATGGCTAGACTACCAACCGCATTTTTGGAGGATGGAACCGTCACTGCAGCCACATCATCTCCGTTAACTGATGGAGCAGCATGTAACCTAATATGCTCTGATTCTTATGTAGAAGAGAATAGCATGAATGGACTTGCTGAGATCATATCAACGGCTGTAGTTGGAGTCCCACCTCACATAATGGGAATTGGACCAGTTGATTCATCAACAAAAGCACTTGAGAGGGCAGGTATTACCATGGATGATGTAGACGTTATCGAGTTAAACGAGGCGTTTAGCGCTCAATCATTAGCAGTTATGAAGGATCTAAATCTTAATTCCGATGATGAAAGAGTGAATATTGATGGTGGAGCACTAGCGATAGGCCACCCGCTTGGAGCTAGTGGTGCGAGAATATTAGGAAAAGCAGCATCGCTACTAAACCGAGAGAATGGAGAGTACGCTCTAGCCTCAATGTGCATCGGTGGCGGCATGGGAATTGCAACTGTATTACGCAATTATCAATGATAACCTTCATGAGATATCGCAATTCTACCTAAACCATGGGTATCCGTAAAGGCCGTAGAGAAGCCTATGAAAATCTAAGCATTTCAGAGGAAGGAGATTGTCCTCGCTGTGGTGGAGAGTCTCAGCCATCAACTCTAGCAGGATACCTAAGTTGTTCTCGTTGTGGTTATGAATGGAAAGATCCTAATCACGTCGCACAAAAAAGAGGCCCTCCTGAAACATATCGTAGAGATGCTGAACTGATTGAAGAATTCAAACAGGAAATGCAAAGCGGTGATTTGAGCAATGTCCTTGGTATTGACAGTGGCTTGTCTGGAGAGCAAGAAGCATCGCTGAAACGTTTAGAAGATAAATGGATGAGTGGAATGAGTGGACACTTTAATGCAGCCGCAGAAGAAAGAAAACCCTTGATGATTTCATTTGATGACGATGACAACTTAGTTGATACAACCATTGGTAGTATCACAATAGTTGCAAATGGGTTTGATGGAGGAGAAGAAATTCGCTTAGAATACCCAGGCATTGGAACTGAATTTTATGCTTATGATGAAGCAAGTGAGACAGGTTGGAGGAGAGGCAGGACTTCAGAAGATACTGCAAGATCAATAACCAATGTAATCAATCGTTATTCTAATTTAGTTTATGCAAATCAGGAGGGAAGTGTGATTTTGCTTGAACTGAGAGGTGAACAATTGAAAGCTGACTCACTGGTAATTTTCGTAGATGACCCCGGAGGAACCGATATCGTTGCAGAGAAGTCAGGGGTTTCTATGGATCCAAGAGATGTTAGAATGGTTGAAGACTACAAGGTTGTAGTTGAAATTTGTTTAGCAGATGGCATAATTTCTCCGTCAGAAGATCAGATGCTTTGGGCTATGCGTCAACAACTTGGCATCGACGACTACCTCCATGTTCAAATCGTTCAGCAAATTTTTGGAGAACATGCTCTCAAAGAATGTACGAATTGTGGTGCAATGGCTGACCTTTATGCCGACTATGCTGCATGGTATTGTAAAGCATGCGAAAATTGGTGTTAGTTAATTGAAATATAGATTTATTTCATGTGTGTTCATAGTTCCTTTGTGAAGGCATTATTCATAAGGTGAGAGCCAATCGCCTGAACTGGCGAGTATTATGGCTGAAGAAGTACTATACATCGGAATTGACCTTGGAACCTTTCGCTCCGTAATGGTATCAAGCGATAGTCACGAAGAAGAAGAACTCACTGTAATTGGAACCCCTAAGGACCCAATTGCACGAAATTTCCTGAAGAGAGATGTTCTCTTCGGCAATGAAGCTTTGAAGAACAGACTAGCACTGAATTTGTTTCGACCTCTAGAACTTGGTGTAATCAAAGATACACCTGAAGATCGTCAATTCATTGCTCACTTCATTACTCATTTAATCGGTCTATCAGACCCTGAAGAATACGATCGTGTAGTTGCTGTAATTGGAGCACCTGCTGAAGCAAGTCACGTCGACAAGACATCTATCTTCGATGCTGCTGCTGGTTCAGTAAACGCTGCAATGATTATCTCAGAGCCGTTCGCTGTTGCATATGCTCTTGACATGATAGAGCACACTCTTGTAATCGATATTGGTGCTGGAACTACTGACTTGTGCAGAGTATACGGTACAATTCCTGGTCCAGGTGATCAGATGCACACTGGATATGCTGGAGATTATGTCGACAAGCAAATAATCGTAGAAGTGCAGAAGAAGTACAATGGTGCACAAATCACCAAAGATATGGCTCGCCGCTGGAAGGAACAATATTCCTTTGTTTCAACTTCAACACCTGATGACCCAATAATGGTCGATTTCTCAATCGAGGGTAAAGCTATGACACTAGACATCACAGATTGTGTACAAGCTGCTTGTGAATCAATCGTTGACCCTATTGTTGAAAATGTTAAGGAATTAATCGCTGGTTCAAACCCTGAATTCCACGACGAATTCCGCAGGAACATGGTTCTAGCAGGTGGAGGATCAGGAATCAGAGGACTTGGTGCACTTATCGAGCGCCGTTTGTCCGACATGGGTGACGTGAATGTTCACGTTGTCGATGATCCTGTCAGACTAGGTGCAATGGGCGGACTAAGGCTCGCAATGGAAGTACCTGAAGACATGTGGAAGAACCTAACTCTGGCTTCTCGCTGAGTCTTTCACTCTTCTTCTACTCCTAGTACCAAAGGAGAATCACAATGGGGACATCTGTCCTTAGGTGACAATAGTAGAGGATTAACTGCTAGTACTGCTAAGCATGTTGGGCATGCAGCAAGCATTTCATTTGCTGGAAGATTGATTTGTTCATCATAAATCGAATGACCACTGTATCCCATTTGGTATACAGGATGGAAGTGTATACGAACAAATCTTATTGAAGAAAAGATAGCATATCCTAAAATTACTGCAAATATCAGACCACCTATGTTACCCGATAACATCGAGTATACGTTAATCAATAGCAGAATAGAAAAGATTACTGTCAATCCTCCGATTATTATTGGTACGAACCAGTACGCCCAAGCAGATCTGCTTTTGTAACCAGACCACACTGCCAAAAAGAATAACCCCGGTATAATCGCTAATTCCCCAAAGAATGAATAGAAAAAAAACGTCACGATTAATGAATCAACTACGAAAACAAATGATGTCCTACTATGTAAGGCATCTATCGGATTCGAATGTTGAGGCCTTGAGCCTGCAAGAATCATATCATCGGCATCGGCCATTGTGTCAACCACGTGAGATTTACAATTGAAATGTCCGGTTATATGTTCTCGAATCAATCTAGTTATCTAGCGAAGGCGTATTGAAGCAGTGGCTTGTGGCATATTCATGCGTGACACCGATGTGGAGGTTCGTGGAAGTTCACTTAGTGGACGCCATATCCTACTTGGAGTCACAGGTGGAATCGCAGCAGTTGACACTGTAAGATTGGCAAGAGAATTAAGGAGACATGGTGCAGAAGTGTCGGTAATAATGACACCTTCAGCTCAAGAAATTATCACACCTATGGCAGTAAGATGGGCATCTCAAGGAGAAGTTATTACAGATTGGGATGGGGATTTATCAGGATTATCTGGTTTCGATGCTGTCCTTGTAACACCTGCAACACGCAATATAATCGCTTCATTTGTTCATGGACTAATGAACGGTCCACTACTGATGGCTCTATCTGCTGCAAGAGGTAGAGGTTGCCCGATAATGATGGTTCCTTCTATGCATAACGATCTCGCTCATGATCCAGTAACTGAAGATTTAGTAATTCAATGTGTCAAATCAGGAGTCAAGGTTCTTTGGGGTGCAGAGGAAGAAGGAAAGAGAAAAACTCCAAACCATGAGGAAATTGTTGCTAGATTAGGTAATCTTGTCAACAATAATTCAACATCTGTCGTAATCACACTCGGTGCAACTCGAACAGCAATTGATGATATTCGCTATGTGCAAAATACCTCAAGTGGTCACACTGGATACATGATTGCAAGCGATCTATATCGACATGGAATGGATGTTACATGCGTAAGTGGTGTTACAACAATAGAAAAACCAAGTTGGCTTTCTTTAGACATTAAGTGTCCTGACCCAGATGAAATGCTCGATGAGTTAAAGGCACTAACAAAGGATAACATCGATGTTTGGATTCATTCAGCTGCAGTTTTAGATTATGTAATTCCAGATTCTGTTGAAGGTAAAATTGCATCACTGCAGGGTGACCTCGATATTCAACTGAAAGAAGGTGCAAAGCACATCACTGAATTGAGAGAATTATGTAATGGAGCAACAAGAATTGGTTTCAAATTAGAAAGCGGAATCAAGCAGAAAGATCTAGTTCACAGAGCACACGCTCAAATTCAAACTGCGGGAATGACCGCAACTATTGCTAACAGAATGGAAGACTATGGCAAGGAAGGTAAACCAAGAGGTTGGCTTGTAGACTCTCATGGAGCACATTTCATTCTTGAAACAGAACAAGATATGTGTAATGCAATTCGCTCCGTAATTGAAAACAATAGGTGATTTTTCTGCGTCGTTTCGCCATTGTAGGAACTAGAGCAATGGCTAAGGGAAAGTTGCCACTTAATGACCTGGCTGGAGGAGCGGGTAGGATGGATGTCCTGATTAGGGCCCTCATGTCATCGATTCTAACAAGCCATGGAATGAGAGAAGACGTAGAATTCACAATGATACTACTTGGAGGCCCAGGCCCTGCTAGACGTATCAAATTTGTATCAAATGAGCTCAAAGGAATCCATGCTGAAGAAAGAGCAGTAGCAGGGAAAATAGCGGCTGTGATCAAGGAGCCTATGCCGCCAAGAGGACACTGGATAGAAAGAAGCCCCGGTATCTATGATGGAGGAGGAGATTTGGATATGACATTAGATGAGTGGGAGTGTCCAACTATCAGATTAGATGCAGATTCTCCAATTCTATATTCTGGCCCACTACCCGCTAATTTTGTGATTGACGACATTGGATTTATCCTAGGAGATGACAAGACCCTGGAATCTGAAAGAGGTATACCCAGAAGCCTAGGCAAGAACTGGTTGCAAGGACATACTTGCATATCTATCATACACTTCATTCTCGACGAAGGAGTCAATCTACAACTATGATTAGGATTTGCTTCTAA
>TARA_B100001113_G_scaffold350867_1_pt1 | contig 14543 bp, 10 predicted proteins | sample TARA_B100001113 | Tara Oceans TARA_B100001113 (sample SAMEA2622402) | marine metagenome | biome: marine biome (ENVO:00000447); feature: deep chlorophyll maximum layer (ENVO:xxxxxxxx); material: "saline water (ENVO:00002010), including plankton (ENVO:xxxxxxxx)" | depth 50 m | reverse complement strand
CAATGACGACCCACCGCCCGCCGGCAAAGAAACCGAATCAAAAAGTGCACAACCTCTGAGCCGGCTGATCATCCTGGAAGACGCAGATCATATGAGTATGAAACGGCAAGCCTATCTCCGGAGAATGCTAGAAACTGCGGGCCCCGCCTCCAGATTCATATTTACAGCTCGTGCACCATCTGCTATCATAGACGCACTAAGATCGAGAACACAGATGATTCGACTGCCTGCTTGTGAGAATAAAATGCTCAAGAAAACACTAGAAGCAATAATCGATGCTGAAGGTGTTGACCTGGAAGATGGCATTATTGATGATATCCTATATACCAGCCAAGGCAATATTCGCAGAGCCATATTCATGCTCGAATTGCTTTGGGTACACGGCAAATTATCCGATCGATCATCAATTCACGATTTAATTCAGGGAATCACCATGAAGGCGGGCAGGGATATCATAGAGATGGCCCTCCAAGGCAAGGTCGTCGGCTCAAGATGGTTAGATAGAAATGGTAGAAGAATCAAAGTAAGAACGGGAGCTGTTGCTGAAGTAGACCGTCTTTTGGATGATCATGGCCTTGAGCCAGAAGATGTCATCGATCAGATACATTCAGCCCTCGTCGGCCGACGGCTCCCACTGAATGACTTACTTAGAAGCGAGATACTGCAGGCTCTAGCCAAATGCAGCAGAGATATCCAATTACATACCCATGCACGGATCCATTTCGAAGATTTTCTACACCGCGTCGCTGAAATCGGACGTAACCGCATCATAACAACATAATGGCGGGCGCGGCAGGATTCGAACCCGCGGTCCCCGGCTTAGGAGGCCGGTGCATTATCCAGGCTATGCTACACGCCCGTTCCGCCCCAGGCCGCCTCATTCAAGAAAGCCTCCTATCGAATAGCCAAATTTTCGCTTCAACGAGCGATGACCTCAAACACATTCAGCAAAAGGGTCGGCCGAACCACATATGGATCTGCCAACACCTTACGCCGAATCCGAAGAGAAACAGTCTTCGGTTTCTTCAGCGATGGAAAGAAGAATATTGTCCAGGGACAAATGGAGAGGAAGATGGACAAACCTCACTACGAATCCAGTTCTTCGCTTTATGAGGTACTTGCTCGCTTTCGCTCTTCCAGTATCTATCGTAGCCTCATCAACTTTCTTGGACTCAACTTTTCTTAACACTTCTAGAATAATGTGGTTGATCTCTATCATTTTGTTTGTCCCCCCCTTGATTGCATCTTCTTATGCAAGAATGGCCGCCAAAGATCGGTTAGAGCTTAGGAGACAGGGATTTTCACTCAGAGAATCATATGTCGGTGTTGATAGAATATTGAATCAACTCGAAGAGAATAAGCTCAGGGAGAGAACCAGGGTTTCTGCAGCTGTAGTGGGTTTCGTACTCGCTTCAACCATCTCTTCCACTCCTCTTCAAACAGATCTTTCGTTAACTCTTCTGGGTCTGACCGCCATCTTATCCATAGTCATTCTATTTGCAACACTATCAATTGAAAATCAAAAAACAATGGATACTGGAAGCACTCCCTTGTTGAAACTCCACACACCATCTCTCCACGACACTCTTGCTGAGCCTCTGCTAGTCGATCTAGTGTATGCGCACCTTGACCCTGAAACTTCTAGCAGATGGAACCTCTGGATGGAAAGAATAAGTAAAGGGGTAAGACGACAACAGCAATCAGAAGATGCGATTGAAACAGTATTGAGAGCCATCTACCTTTCAATGATCGGAGAGATTGAACAGAATGAAAAAGATAGGATTTGTTCAGAGGTCCTGAATTCCAGATCCGTAGAACGTCTAAGAGAAAGACACGTGCCTTTTAATTTTGAACAACTCGAAATGCTATTGAGTCACGTCATTGAAAGGAAACCAGGGCTTTTCCGACTCTTGTCTAGAACAATACAGAGAGAATCAAGACCCCGTAAATCCGATACATGGATACTAGATGCGGACCTTCCACCGAGGGCAATGCATGGTGAGAGCGACCTTTTCGTTTTAGCAAGCCCAGATCAGAATTCCTCCAGGCCGTTTGAAATCGATATAATCACCGTTGAAGGAGAACCTGAGATTCAGATAATTCGCCTTCCCCCTATCGATCGAAGTGTAAGGCCTGGTAGAACTGACGGTACAGATGGTTGGAACAGATTCAACGAAATTATCGACAATTCACACATTCTCTGGATCGGCATGGCGTGGAATAAATCAGGACATGAGGGCCGTTCAGTTCAAGTCAATCTTCTAACGGAGAATGAAACTACAGTCAAGTCACTCGTATTGTGGACGATAATGGAAGACGGAGACGGATTCATATTCAGTACAATTAGAAATGCAATCAAAGAAGTGTATTCTATGATCACTAGAACCATCATTCGATAACGAACGAAGCGTCATGTTCATTCAGAACACTTGTCTGGAGCTGACTGAACAACATGGAGTCGTGGGACGTATTGGTCATAGGAACCGGACCTTCAGCACTTCGCGCTGCAATTGAGTCTAGCGATTCCGGTGCCAATACTGTCTTAGTTCACCAATCCCCAGGCCCAATCATAAGTCCATCCACCGCCGGACTTGCCGCATCGCTAGGGGAAACCACTCCTGAAGCCCACATCGAAGACACGATTGCGCTAGGAGATGAGAGTACGAATGAACAAGCTGTTAGAAGAACATGCTCTTCATCGGTGGAGATTCTTTCTGAGCTAGAGCGATGGGGGATGATACTACGGAGGGACAAAGGTGGATTACCCCACCTTTCATCAGTGCCAGGACACGCCGTACCTCGACTTTCCGGCGCAGGGGACGCTACTAACAGATACATAACACAGATTCTGGATGAACAGGTTCTGAAGAGGTCTATTCAAAGACGACAGAATCACATTCCACTCTCATTGGTGATGGACAACAGCCAGATTCGAGGAATTGTTGCGCTAGACTTACTTGATGGGAAAGTAAAGCCATATCAGTGCAAGGCAATAATATTGGCCGATGAGGGCTACCAAGGTCTGTGGTCCAATCCTTCTATCGGCTCAGGAAATGCGATTGCGTTGGCAATAAGAGCGGGCATCAGCCCACAGAATTTGCAGAAGGTGCCTCTCCATCCCATGGTTATCAGAGGAACGAACGTTCCAATCCCCTTCGAGATTCTGGATGTCGGTGGAAGATATAGATCTGAATCTGGTGAAGACATTGACCCATTGAGCCATAAAGAAGATGCGGTAGTAGATATGAGATTTATTGATAACCAACATTCAATTTGGTTCGATTCGATTAGAAAGACGATTCTGGACTCCACAGGACTGGATACTTCCATTGATGTAATTCCAGTAAAACATCAGGTTATGGAAACCACCGGCGGGATTCCTGTGGACGAAAAAGGGAGGGTCACAATCGAGTCAGGCAAGATGTGGGCAACAGGCGTTTATGCAGCAGGTCCATCTGCAAGCACTGGGTTTCACACCTCATCGATATTACCAGGAAATACCATGTTAGAGAATCTTTATACTGGTTCATTAGCAGGAGGAGAGGCAGGAAAATGGTCATTAAACTGTGAGTTTGGAGGTTCGAAGGACATCCTCCAAAGTGTAGATTCGGCCAACAAAAGAATTGAAGATTTATACAAGGAATCAGGAGACTCAGTTGGCGCCGCCGAGACAAAATTAACAGGGCAGGCGAAGTCTTTCTTAACTGGCAGTGCAACTGTTGAGTCCTTGATCGAAATCGCAGAGAAAACTGTTAACACAGTGAAAACAACAACAAATACGCGAGTCATGAATCAGGAGATTATAGGAGCTTTGAGAGTCCAAGATCTTGGCACTATCGCAGCATCATTCACAATGTGATCGTATGAGTGAACACACGCTTTTCACCAGAATAATTGAAGGTGAAATACCATGCTACAAACTGTATGAAAATGATCATGTGTTCGCTTTTTTAGACATAAATCCACTTGCAAAAGGACATACCCTACTCGTGTCTAAGGAACCAGCACCCACGATTGATCAGCTTAGCCCAGATTCCGCAGCGGCCATCGGGAAAGCATTGCCGATCTTATCCCGTGCAATCAAAAAAGCCACGGGAGCAATCGCATACAACATCATTCAGAATAACGGGAGGGAAGCTGGCATGACCGTTCCGCATGTTCATTTTCATATAATTCCGAAGTATGCAGAATCTAAACACTCATTCACATGGCAACCAGAATCATTAGAGCCGCTTGAGGGGCAGTCCATTGCCGCTGCTATTCAACTCGATATCAATGAGTGAATGCTTACAACATCAGAGGGCACATGAGGGGTTAGCATGGACGGCAAGCCCGAGGCCTTGGCTCCGGAACTTTCCAGTAGCGCGAGGCGGATAGATACTAGCAAGCTCAAATCGGTTCCATGGGACCATTCAGGAAAACACCCAGGATCGATAATTGTGTGGTGGCTATTCAGAGCAATGATATCCATCGGCCATCGAATTATTTTCAGGAACTCCAAGGCTGATGAAGTACCTGAAATAGGCGGCGGCAGAATATCAGTATCAACCCATATTAATGGATTAGTGGACCCTTTAGTCATAGTACACAGCCAAGATCGAAGATTTACAGCGCTGGGGCGTCATGATTTGGTTACAAGACCGATACTAGGTTGGTGGACACGAGGTCTCGGTATACAACCAATCTTGAGAAAAGCGGAGATGGACGAAGGCATAACTAATTCAGATTTCGCAGGAGAAATAAATAAGAGGAGTATGTTAACCGTTTCAAATTGTATTTCTAACGGTTATTCTGCTGTTGTATTTCCTGAAGGGACCTCACATCAGGATCCAATTCTACACGGTTTCAAAACTGGGCCATTCCGTACGGTTTTCGCAGCTGCTGCGTTGGCAGAAATTCGAAATCTTCCCCAACCACATCTCCAACCAGCTGGTCTCCACTGGAGAAATCATACAAAATTTAGAACAGACCATCACGTCGAGTACCTCGATCCGATACCTATTCCAAATCCATATTCTCAGGAGCAGGCCCAATCTTTGTTGAATGGAGAATGGGTCGAACCGCCCAAATCGGAAGTTATCGCCATGCGTGATTCAGTATACTCAATTCTCAAGGAAGCAGTTCCTGACGCTCCTGATTGGGAAACACATCGTGCATGGATACTCTTGGCCCACAGAAACTCGCAGGCCCCTATTGACGATCTCCACCAGGAGGTATTGGAAACAAGAAAGATAAGACAAGAATGGCGAGAGGGAAATATTCCCCAAGAACTGCAAGAGAAGGCAGTAAATGCAGCCAAAATATTACATGAACATGACTTAGACGCACGTGATTTGAATGCAGAGGGTCATATCATAAGGAAAAAAACCAGCATACTCTATCTGATTCTCGGGGCTTCTGTCATGTTAGTAGCAATGCCAGTTTTCACATTGAGTACATTCCCTCAGGCTATACTTGCATGGTGGCTGGGAGATAGGACGGACGAAGGAATCGACGCGAGAACAACATACCACCTGATGGCTGCGATGTTTTCATTGCCCCTTTTCTGGCCATTGATTGCTATTCTGTGGACTGCTTCGGCCTTTTTATTCTACAACCTCCCACTCCAATTCATACCCCTGTTCTTCATTGTGCTCTTCCCCATTTTCTACCTGGCAGCCATTTTGATGGCTCTGGGTTACGATTCTGTAAATGATTTCAGAAGAGATCGTAGAAGGGCTGCATTAATCCGAAGTCCATCAGCCAAGACTCTTCGTGATAGCATCATTATGATGGACGAGCATCTCGTTGCCCTCAAATAGGACGATTCACAAATTCATGTCGTGGATGCAAAGGATGCCTCTGCGGCTATCCGCACGTGGCTCGATGATGAGAACTCCGAATACAGGGTTGTTGACGACGGAAAAGCACAATTGCACCTCCATGTCAAATATCCTCCTACAAAAGACGGCCACGTTTTCAACATCGTGATACCAAAGAAGAGATCACTTGTGTTGGTGTACTCGATCACTCGAGTCGATCAGGGACAACAAGACGAGATGGTGACCTATGGTGACGAGGATCTAATCGGATGGAAAGGTTGGCTACATGAGATTAGAATGCATCTTACAAGATCAACTTTAGATTGGGTCCTGCATGTCGGCAAGGAAGACGAACAGAATAAGCCCGGACCGCTCCAAGCGTTCAATATATCACGTCCAATTTGGTTTGATGGACTCACTCAAAATGAACTTATGCAGACAATGAGGAGCGTCTGGCTGACAAAACTCTCCATAATACACCAAATAAAATTTGATTATGGCAAGGGAATAGGTAAACCCGGGCCGGTAGATGACTGGAAAGGTAAGAAACCAATATCCAGATCTGGTCAAAACTCAGCGCTAAAATCTGCTAAGGTGGATTTCGATGAGCAAGCCGGATTCGGCCAGAGCTTCGATCCAAGTGAGTGGGTCTAGTCAAATCTGACCCGAATGGGTCGACATTAAGTATGGTTAGAGTTGCATTCAGCATACTGAGTGGTATCCATGCAGAATAGAAAGAAGCGTTCCAGCATAATGATGACCTTGCTTATGCTTTCAAGTATAGTCGCTGCAATGGGTGTTGCAGTCCCGGTACAAGCCAGCGAAATTGTTCTTACAGATGCAATTAACATCGTAAACAGCGGATCAAATTCAGATTCAATGGTCGCTGTCGACTCCGACTCAGAGGGAAACGTACACTTCGTTTGGAGCAGGAACACCCAGCACCTGTATTACAAGATGTTAGGCCCATCCGGCGAGACATTGATCTCTGAGACACAAATTTCCAATCCCGGGGCACACCAAGCATGGCACCCAGACGTCGCAGTCGATTCTGAGGATAAGGTGCATATCGTCTGGGCTGACAGATCTGGACAATGGACAATCTGGTATCAGTTGTTGGACCCTGCAATGCACGAACAAGACGGTTCGAATGCAATTGATGGATTGAACGGCATCTCCATAATTGATGATTATGAAATAAGAACCGGGAGCCAAGATAGGGATTGGCCTGCTGTGGCTGTAGACTCTTTGAACAATGCACACATCGTTTGGCAGGATAACAATGACCCGTTGGACCTCTATTACTCACAGACTCAGATTTATTATGAAATGATTGAGATAGACGCCTCTAGCCGGGAAGCCCAATCAAAGATAGACGCAACACTTCTGACACCAATAATCGGTATGAAGGGCCATCCAGATATCGCTGTGGATAACGACGATTTCGTTCAGGTGGTTTGGGACGACACGAGGGGAGGCAAAGTCGAGATGGTCGTGCCAATCGACACCTCTGGATCGATGGGAACTGAATGGGCAGACATGTGCACAGTCTTCTATGGAGGACAATTCTCATCTGGCGGCAATTTCATCGGCCTCAAACCCATGTTGGAGCAAGCTAACATGACAGTATTCGAAACACTATACGGAATTGGAGGGGTACAACAGGTTGCTGCTGCAACTTCAGGCTACTGTACCACAGCATACCAGACAGGAGGATCAGGAAGCCAGGGGCCTCGCGCGAATCACCTTGGCCAGACTCCTGCAGATACATCTGGAGGCATTCGAAAGCTGACCGGCGCGGTACTGAACAACGCCGCTATATCACTAAGTTACGATGGAGGAGGCCAGGGGTCGGAAGCTTGGGGCCCCTCATCCACATGGTCCTGCCTCTCATGGAGAGACGCGCAAGGAAGACTCGGTAACCTTGCTAACCCCCCAACAACAGAGGACCACCGATGGAATCCAAATGCTACCAAGATCATCATACCAATATCTGATGAGAATGCTAATGACGGATCCCCGGAGGACGCAACTGATCGCGAAAGCGTGAACGAGGCACACGACGCATGTGTCCTAGCAGGAATATCTCCAGTGCCCCTCTGGGCCGGTGCAGATGGTAGCGTAGGTTCTCAGATGAGAGACCTTGCTGAATGCCCCAATAATCAGCCCGGAACACCTTCAGTGGCTAGATATTGCCCTGGAGGAGCGCCTAGAACAACACATGCCGAGGGAGCAGTTTATGCATTCCCAACAGGATCGTCTTCAGCAGCTGAACTCCAGTTCATGGTGGAGGCACTCATATATTTGGCAACAAATGCTTCTCGTGAAATATTCATTTCAGTACTCGATCCATATGCCCTTCTTGATAACCCATGGGTCGGTTTCGCCCCCGGTCAGTCTGCTACCCGTTGCGTACCACAGTGTTCAGCGACCTCCGGGAGTAGATATTACATCGAAGACGTAGGCCCCTCCCTCGATCTCCAAGGATACGGACATCTCGTAGTAGTAAACGACACGCGCGTCACACTCCAAGATGCATACAGCCTTCACCCACAAGTCGCTCTTGATAGCCAAGGTAACACGCACATAGCCTGGATGGATGGGAGGTCCTATGGCTTCGAATTAGATGTCAATTACGAGATTTTCTACACACGCCTCAAACTCAAGGGTGCAGGACAGTGGGATGGGGCTAGCGACGGATTACCGGCGTTTGGTATCAAGCAAATCATGGATTCTGCGATTTCCAATGTCGAAGGATTGGATTGGTTCGACGACAACCCAGACAGAGGCCCATATGAGGCTACATCATATCTTCCAGGCATATTGGTTGATGACTTCGACAACATACACATCGCATGGCTCGATAATAGCAACAAATCCCAAGGTGAGACGATCATGTATACTCGTCTTAACAGCACAACTGACCAATATCCCAACGGGTTCCCTACGCTGAACAATCTCGCTATAGCTGTATTAGATGAGTGGGAGATATTCGAGGTATCCACATGGGAATCTGGTAAACTAGGCCCTAATTCTCCTAGAAACCCACAACTTGGGAACCCTCCGGCATTTTCTAATGACCTTGGAAGCGGAGCCCATGTTGCTTGGTCCGACTCAACCAAATGCGGAGAAGCAAACAGCCCTAAACAGACGTTGTGCTACGTCCACGTTCTAACAGGGCTTGTCGACGTCGCACTCGCACCCTCTGAGACATATTATCACGTAATTGAACCGGGTGAGAGCACTATTTACAATCTAACTATCGACAATCCAACACCTGGCCCATCCGATCTCGTGGCAGATACATTCCGCCTCACTGTAGAGGACGTCCCTATGAATTGGAGCGCTACTCTCTATTACGCATCCAATCACACACCGATTTTTGAATCCACACCCATACATCTCAAGGGTAACTCTAACGGAGAAAACCTAGTTCCTCTTTACTTGAGGGTAAGGGCTCCTACGATATATCAAGCCGAAGGTGACCAATTAGCAGAGATCAAGGTAAGAGCAGTTTCATACAAAGATCCAGCCATCGACGATGAAAGGCAACTCGTGATCTTGATGGATGTAGTCCACGGAATCGATCTATCAACAATCAACAAAAATATCGATGTCGAGCAGGGTGGTTCAGGTACCTTCTCCATAATTGTCAGAAATACAGGCAACGTTTACGATACGTTTGCTTTCCATGACCCATCCACACTTGATGGCCAAATGGAGTGGGGCCTACAATTCGGTTGGGGTGTAGATTTCCCCACGGAAGTATCACTCGATCCAGGCCAGGCAGTGACTAAGAATCTCAGAGTGACCATACCAACTTCACAGACCCCTGGAACTTATGTGATATACCTCAAAGGATGGTCCACTGGAGAACCGATATTCCAAATCGATCATGGCACATATGATGTACTCGGTCTATGGATAAACGTCTCAGTGAAGACATCTGGAAACATAGTTTTCAAGATACCAGATGGTACGAACTTGAACGTCCTACCCGGTGACTGTGCTGAATTCGACATAGAGGTTACAAAAAATTACTCTCCAGGGTCTTTGATATTCACCACGCCAGGTGGACCATCGGAGAGACCGTCAGACATCTCTCAGAGTGTGTGGAGGTACGATCATTGGACCGTAGACTTGGATTTTTCAAGCGCACCTGGTGGTAATGGAATACCAGAAAACGCTCCAAGATATTGGGCAGTTGTCGGAAATCCATACGTGGTCACTGCGAATATGTGTTCCCCTTACAATGCAACAGCCGGCTTCGGGGAATCCGTCGTGGTCAAAGCACACCTCGAAGGAACACCAGAGGTGAGGGACTCTGCGTTGCTTCTAACAAACGTGATCCAAGTCTACGATCTTGAAGCCGAAGTCGACTCTAATGTCCTAGAACTCTACCCAGGGCAAGCATATCCTTTGTCCACCGAAATTACGAACATCGGCAACGGGCCTGACCGTTTCGACATCACGGTCGAGTCAGTTACCGGCCCAGAAGGTGCATACATTTGGGATATAGAGATACCAAGAGTTTACTTTGGAGAACTTTTGAGGGACGAATCAAAAGAATTTGATTTGATCATCAACGTCCCAGAAAAGACACTTGCGGGGACATACAGCGTTGTGTTGAACGTACTTAGCGAAGAACCCTATGAGGGTACCAAAGTTAGAGAGAACATCGAATTACAAGTGGAAATCTCAGAATTTCACGATCTTAGGATTACGCTAGATCCTGCCATGGAATCCAAAATAAAGACCAGTGCTCCCGGTAGAACAGTCCGCTTCCTGATGAACCTCACAAATGCCGGAAACGTTCCAGATACACCGATGCTGCACAACCACACAAAATTAGGTGGAGGGGGAGGTTGGGATTCAACTCCAGGAATGAATACGCTTTCTAAATGGATGATCACTTACGCACTGGTAGAGGATTTCGACACAGAATTTCCAAAAGAGGCGCCATGCCTTCCCCCCGAGCCGAGCATAGCACCAGAACCGGATGCATGTTACACTTCGACAACGAGTACCGTAACATTCCCTGAGATGGATGCATTCACAACAATTCAATTTGTGGCAATAATATCGATAGATGACGAAGCACAGTTAAGTGACAGACTAATTGGAATAAAAGCAACATCAATACACGGCTCAGCTGCCACCGACGGCGATTTCGACGAGACTCCTGAATGGGACGATTCATGCACCCTTGATGAGAATAAGGACGGCCTTCCAGATAACTACCCACCGGCATGCGATTCCAATGAGCAGGTCCTCCAATTGATGCTTAGAGCACCTGATCTTAAGATACTGTCAGCAGATGCCCCGCAGTCCAGAGCAGCGGTTGGCGAAATGATTTCTGTGACAGTCAAGTTACAAAATATAGGAAACATACACGCTACAGATGTCAGCGTAATTCTTTGTGCCGATCAGAGCCCATCCGACATTCGAAAGAATGGCTGCGATGAGGACAACATCGTCTACAGGCAGTTAATCGAGGCAGTTATGCCGGTGTCTCAGTCCAGTAATCAAGAACTCTTGGAAATATCTCTGCTTTACATTGTAGAAGCGGGCTCTCAGGACGTAATAGTGTATGTAGACCCAGACAATAATATCATAGAGTCCGATGAATCAAACAACTACTGGTCTCTAACCGATAAGATGGGTTCCAATAATCGATTCCTCGACCCGCTACTGGAGGCCGTCGCAACTTACTCCGTTCCTGTGATTATCATCGGGGCAACAATTGCCCTCGGAGGAGTTGCTGTTGTCGTCATTTGGGGCCGAAGAATAGAGGCTATGAAAGAATACGCCCAGAAGAGGAGTATGATGGTCTATACTGATGAAGATATGGAATTTTAGTCAACGTACTAGCCACCAGGGAAGAGGAGTGCCCTCCCCTCCAGCGATAACATTCCCTTTGCTTCTTGCTAGATCTCTGATTAGACGATCGCGTAAGCCCGCCATGATGCCTTCAGCTTGTGAGGACTGAATTCTGATACTCTGCGAGAAGAGATCAAGATCGACAGGACGCCTTGGCTGATCTAACATAGCATGAGCCAATTGGCGCTCTTCATAATTATCTGTCAGCTCTTCGATACTCGGCGCCACTTTCATCATAACTTGTTGATGCAGGGCAACTAAAGCATCTCGCTGCTCGTCCAACCTTTCAAGGCGCGTCTGCAGTTTTGAAAGAATTGACATAGCTTCATTCATAGGTATTTTACGACGAGTTCCCATGGTGTCGATTACATCTTCCAGACCTTCTGGAAGTTTTGAGGAAAGGCGTATTGGACCACCAGAAGGCATCATTTTACCACTTGCTTTGAACAGCCTAGGCCCAAGGTCCAGACGCAAACAGAATGACTCTGTCACCTTGTACACTTTCTTGGGCGGCCCCCCCTTTTCTGAAGGAACAGTATCCACTGAGACGAAACCAGCATCTTCTAGAATTCCAAGGTGCTTGACTACGGCTTGTTGGCTAATTTGAAGCAGGTCAGATAACTGAAGAGCGTAGTGCGGCTCTCTTGTAAGCAATTCTAGTATCTCTCTTCTCGACTTATTTTCGAGAATTGAGAGGACATCGTCGAACCCGGGCATGACTTACCAACCAAAGGTTGGTTAGTGCCGACCCGGATAAACCATGCGTGACAAATCTAACCTTCGTCCCAGGTTTGCCAATCACCCTCAGCCTCTTCTAATCGAGAACCTGCATCAGAATCACGCACTTTTTCGACTATGTCCTCAGCCTCAGAAACCGCTTCCTTCCACGGATCTGGGGTAGAATTTACAATCACCTCTTCCTTTGATATGTCATTCACGGATCTGAAAACTTCTTCAGTCGTTGGAATACCTACATTAGAATCGAATATCAGTATTTTAGGCTCTTTCTTGGTAGATTTCGAAGACCTAAATAGACCAACTATACCCAATGTTGCCATGAGTGGAAAAAGGCAACATGAGGCGGCCATGATTTGCACAGAGGACTCCTTCCACAGATTTTCCCCTATGCCTACCATATCTACGAGATACAACAAGGATGAACCATCATTCTCAAACACATAATCGCCTTCTGGACCCGGTCCAAGTTTAGTTAAAGGCACATACACTCTCTTCCCATCCTCACTGGTTAGAAAGGTATCATACCATTTTGGCGAAGTGCCATTCACAACTGTTCCATTGATTCTTATTGTAACGCTGGCATTGGAAGATTCACTATTTTCAGAATAAACCCAAATCTGATCATATTCATTCAGGACTATGGAAAATGATTCTCCTGATTCTACTATACTAAGGCTATTTTGCTCAGGATCAAGATCGCCATAACCATCAAAATTTGAGTAAGATATAGCGAATGTGACTACACAAACAAGACTAGCCACGAGGGCAATGAGGGGATAGCTCAGACGCGCCATGCACCAATCACAACAAGCTCTGATTTGGAGTTTAGCCGATGACAAGTCCTAGTTTCTGCTGTAACTTCTCTGGAAGATATGTGTCAGTGACAAAATCAAGACCATACTTGGCGAGAGATTGCTGTTCAGCTTTCTTTCCAAGATCAAGCATCAAATCAATTTGATCAATCCACTCCTGACTTTGAAATCTAGGGTCGCTCTTCTCCGCTTTCAATGCCTCTATATCTCTGGGCGTCAACTCATCAGATGGAAGATCATATGCTTCTATATCCCCAGATTCTATACCAAGATATATTGCACTCGGGGTTGCTAAATATTCCGAAATATGAGCTGTTTTAATCGCACCATATGCAATAGAAGCAAATATTCTGAAAGACCAAGGATCAGCATCAGTAAAAACAACAATGGGTATTCCCCACTCTTCATTAATCCTCTTCATCACACGTCTAGTGGAACGAGCTGGTTGCCCTTTCAAGTGAATCAAACCACATCTTGCCAACTCATCAAATCCATTTTCTACAAGCCGATCAAACATCCCCCCCGTCTCGATTGCCATCATGAAATCAATATCGTGTTCTATCAATTGTAATTTTTCAGATTCCACGTTGTACGGAACTCCATAACCCGAATCGCCGACATCATCTCTGCAGTTTATTCTCATCCACTCTCCACGTCGATTTTTCTCTTGGAACGTAAGATTTCCGATTATTCTAGCGCCATCCTCTTCCGGCCTTAGTTTGAAATCCTCCCTAAGACATCCTGTCACAATCTCCAAGTCTTCAGCAAGGTTGTTACTTTCGTTTTGAGAGCTAAATTTTCCATATCCCCAACCCTCAGAGATGTAGTACATCTCCCTTAGTGTTGATGATTTTTTACTTTCAATCATGTCTTCCATGAATTCTGTGACATGCAGTGCCCTCAGAAGTTGATGTGCAGAACCTAGACTGGTTGCATCTCTAATCGTCTTCTTACTGCCATATTTGTACACACTCAACTTCTCGTCGAAGGCTATATTTTTCTTTGATCTAACTGGCAGAGTCATTCTTGGTGGCTCCCCCTTCATCATTCTATCATGCATTTCCGCTGCAACCGCATGAAGCGCATTTACTGTCTCTTCCTTGCTTCGAGTTCTATCTTGCACAACAACCACCATCAGAATAGCGTATTACCGCTTTTCCACTCCTTTTTTTCATCCGCCTCGTTGAATGAATCTCTCTCTGACGCTACCTCAATCACCTGACGCTGAACAGGAGCCACCTCTACGAATTCCTCCACCACTCCTTTGAGACCTTCTTGCTTTCGAACCTCTTCTAACAAGGACTCGTCTATT